>X287_Common_Brushtail__coassemble_26_pt1 | contig 31880 bp, 27 predicted proteins | sample X287_Common_Brushtail__metabat2_low_PE_009 | metagenome-assembled genome bin X287_Common_Brushtail
TGTCCGGCTCATACTCTCTGATGGCCTTTATAAGGCCTATCATGCCCTCCTGTACCAGGTCTTCATTTTCCGCACCGATAATATAAAGAGTACGGCTTTCCCTGGTAACGATACCCATGTATTTCTTTATCAGATATTCCATGGCTTCATTATCCTCAGCAGAAATAAGCTCCAGTATGCTGTTGTCATCCATGTCCTCATACATATTTATTTACCCATTCTCTGTCTTACGACCTCATAAGCCAGCACGCCTGCCGCCACGGATGCATTAAGAGAATCTATATCTCCATTCATCGGGATCGATACTACATAATCGCATCTTTCTCTTACCAGCCTGCTCACTCCATGGCCTTCATTTCCTATCACAAGTCCTATAGAGCCTGTCAGGTTGCAGTCATACATCAGCTCCCCGTCCATGTCCGCGCATGCAAACCACATACCACGGTCCTTGAGCTCGTCTATTGTTTTTGCGATATTTGTTACCTTTACCACCGGTGTAAAATTTATCGCTCCGGCTGATGCCTTGACCACAGTCGGCGTAATCGTAGCTGCCCTGCGCTTTGGGATGATGACTCCATGAGCTCCGCAGAGATTTGCCGTACGGATGATGGCACCCAGATTATGCGGGTCTTCTATCTCATCGAGTATAAATATAAACGGTGCCTCGCCTTTTTTATCCGCTGCATCAAATATATCATCAAGCTCCGCATAAGAGTAAGCTGAAGCATGCGCTATCACACCCTGGTGCTTTCCCGATTCAGACATCTGATTCAGCTTATCCTTTGAGATATAGCTAATGACAGTATCCTGCTTCTTCGCCTCTCTCACTATAGAATTTATGGCACCCTCCCTGCAGCCATCCAGTATATATAATTTATCTATGGTTCTGCCGGCGCGAAATGCTTCAAGCACAGCGTTTCTGCCCTCTAATATAGTCTCCTGACCATTTTCCATCTCATCCATCGTTTTCCCTTTCCATATCGTCAAAGATTTCCCGTGCAAGCGCAAACAGCCTGTCATAATCCCTTTTCAGATAGAGATATCCTATCAGCGCCTCAAATCCCGTAGCCTTTCTGTACTGCCCTACTGAGGCGTTTTTGGCCGTAGAATGAGTCTTTGCATTGCGACCTCTCTTATATACAGCCTCCTCTTCATCAGTCAATGCATCGTGGGCAATCAGGACGTCGATATAATCAGCCTGTGCGGACGCCTTTACCATGCGGCTCACATCCACATGATATTTATGCGCCTGCATATTGTGCTTTGACACCACATACGTCTTTACCAGCAAATCAAATACGCTGTCTCCGATATATGCCAATGCCAGAGGCGAATACGCATTTGGGTCATGATATTCTACTCCGAGAAATTCTTCAAAATATCTGTCTATGCTCTCTGCCATTTTACGCCTTCTCTTGTATCCTTCAGTATGATGCCCATATCTGCCAGTCTGTCTCTTATCTCATCCGCCCTGGCAAAATCCTTTGCTTTTCTGGCTTCCTGTCTCTCGTTAATCAGCGCCTCTATATCCGCATCAAGAAGCTCCTTTTCCTGTTTCGTGATAATACCCAGCACATCACACAGCTTCTCTATCGTAGCAAGCGCCCTAGATGCATAATCAAAAGAAGCGTCTTCGTTTACATTTACATTGGTATATTTTACGAGCTCGAATATAACCGATATCGCATCTGCCGTATTTAAATCGTCATCCATGGCAGCATCAAATCTTTCTGTATATATATCAAGCTGCTTTAATGCCTCCACCTCGGCATCTGACATCTTCCTGTGTTCTGCGGCAGCTATTATATCCTCGAGCTTCGTTACAGCATTTAATATCCTTTCCAGTCCATTTTTTGACGCCTCGACCAAATCCGCAGAAAAGTTCAGTGGGCTCCTGTAATGTGCGGAAAGCATAAAGAATCTGATTACCTGAAGCGGATATTTCTCGCCTATCTCCCTGACAGTGAAGAAATTTCCCAGCGACTTGGACATTTTTTCATTATTTATCTTCAGAAAGCCGTTATGCATCCAGTATCTGGCAAATTCCGTACCATTTGCAGCCTCGCTCTGCGCTATCTCATTTTCATGGTGTGGGAATATCAAATCCTCTCCACCTGCATGGATATCTATGACATCGCCGATATATTTCTTTGACATTACCGAGCACTCCAGGTGCCAGCCCGGTCTGCCCTCGCCCCACGGCGACGGCCATGACGGCTCGCCTTCCTTTTTAGGCTTCCAAAGTACGAAATCTAACGGGTCCTCCTTTTCATCCTCTCCTGACACCTTGAGCTGATGATTATCCGCTCTGTGTCCCGACTCGAGGTCATCTATATTTTTATGAGACAGCTTTCCATAACCGGCAAAGCTTCTGGTTCTGAAATAAACCGTGCCATTCACCTCATAAGCATATCCCTTTTCGATCAGAGTCTCTACCATCTCTATCATATCCGGTATCTCCTCTGTAGCCTTTGGATGGACTGTAGCCTCGCGGACATTCATCGCCGCCATATCCTTTTTTACCTCTTCGATAAACCGCTCGGATATCGTAACAGCTTCGACACCCTCCTCATTTGCTCTTTTGATGATCTTGTCATCGACGTCTGTAAAATTTGATACATAATTTACTTCATATCCCTTATACTCCAGATACCTCCTCAAGGTATCAAATACGATCATTGGTCTGGCGTTTCCTATATGTATGTAATCATACACAGTAGGTCCGCATACATATATCCCCACCTTGCCTTCATTTATAGGAACAAACTCATCCTTTTGTCTGGTAAGCGTGTTAAATATCTTCATATTATCTTCCATCCTTTTGCAAATGTTTTATATACTGTGAAAAGTATATGGTTCGCTTTTATTTTTGTCAAGGGGGATTGATTTGTTTCTCCGCATGGCATAAAATAATATAAAGTCAGACAGAGGAGAAATAACATGTTAAATATAAAGATAGAAAATACAGGTGATTTTATCAGGAAGCTGGTAAATACGGATATGTTTGACAGCTTCCTGCTCGTGGATGCCGTCATCAGATCCGGTTCTACATATCATATAAATGGCGGATTAAATAAAGAATTTTATGATGATGATGAGCTTAAGTTACTGCCATCCACGATATATTCCGCTTTTTCCGCAAACCGCCATCTGATCTATGATATGATAAAGGGCAAAAATAAGCCGCTCGGATTTAAGATTATCTTGATATTATCAGACCAGGCCGTGACAAAAATCATCGAGCAAAACAATCTCGCCATCACATCGGATGATGTTGCAAATTTTTCTCTGAATATCATTTTTGACGGCAACAAGCTTAATCTTACAGCCCTGGCGTCGCTCAAAACCTTTTCTACTGACAAATCCACAGAGGAGCTCTGGGATAGCTATATAAAGCTGTTTCTCAAAAAACATGAAATAAATTAATTGAGTTTATAAAAATTTTATTAGCACTCAGGTCAAATGAGTGCTAATTTTTCTTGACATTCTCCTTCCCTTGATTTATTATCTTTTTCAGAATTTATTAAAGGAGATGCATATTAAATGTCAACAAAAAATGAAAAAAAAGGAAGCTTATCAATAAACAGCGAAAATATCTTTCCGGTCATAAAGAAATGGCTCTATTCCGACCATGATATCTTTGTCAGAGAGCTGATATCAAATGGCTGTGATGCCATCACAAAGCTTAAAAAGCTGTCAATCATGGGCGAATATCAGGAAACGGATGAGCCTTATCGTATCGACGTCATTGCAAGTCCAGAAAACAAAACCCTGCAATTTATCGATAACGGTCTCGGTATGACGGCTGATGAGGTTGATGAATATATCAATCAGATAGCCTTCTCCGGCGCACAGAGCTTTATGGAGCAGTATAAGGACAAGGCTACAGAGGAGCAGATCATAGGACATTTCGGTCTGGGCTTTTATTCAGCATTTATGGTTGCAGACAAGGTAACTATAGATACCCTCTCCTACAAGGGAGGTGTGGCCGTACACTGGGAATGTGACGGCGGTACTGATTTTACGATGACAGAAGGCGATAAGGATAGCCGTGGTACCATTATCACTCTCTATCTGAATGAGGACAGCTATGAATTTTCAAATGAATATAGAGTAAAAGAGGTTATAGATAAGTATTGCTCATTTATGCCCGTAGAAATTTATTTCACAAATATAGACGCGAAGGAAAACAAGGACGAGGAGGTCGTAGTCGACGAGACTGAAGCAGCTGATACCGACTCTGATACTGATACTGATTCTGAAGCTGATGAGAAAGAAGCTAAAGAAGCTCCAAAGCCGTTAAATGATACCACCCCTCTGTGGACCAAGCATCCAAATGACTGTACCGAGGAGGAATATAAGGACTTCTACCGCAAGGTATTCCACGATTACAAGGAGCCTTTATTCTGGATCCATCTGAATATGGACTATCCGTTTAACCTCAAGGGCATCCTGTATTTCCCAAAAATCAACACTCAGTATGATAACCTTGAGGGCGTTATCAAGCTCTATAATAACCAGGTCTTTGTAGCCGACAATATCAAAGAGGTTATACCGGAATTTCTGATGCTGCTTAAAGGTGTAATAGATTGCCCTGACCTTCCGCTTAACGTATCACGAAGCGCCCTGCAAAATGACGGTTTCGTCAAGAAGATCTCCGACTACATCACAAAAAAGGTCGCTGATAAGCTCTCCGGCATGTGCAAGGTAAATAAGGAGGATTATGAGAAATATTGGGATGATATAAATCCATTTATCAAATTCGGCTGTCTGAGGGATGAGAAATTTCTCGAAAAGATGAAGGACTACTGTATCTACAAGAATCTTGAAGGAAAATATCTGACACTGCCTGAGTATCTTAAAGCAGGCAAGGAAAAATATGAAAATAAAGTATTTTATGTGACGGACGAGGTAGCTCAGTCACAGTACATCAATATGTTCAAGGAGGAAGGCATCGATGCTCTTATCATGACACAGAATATCGACAGCCCGTTTATCACTCTCCTGGAACAGAAAAATGAAAATGTGCATTTCTGCAGAATAGATGCTGAACTAAATGATAATTTCGTAAACGAAGGGCTCTCAGAAGATATTTCAAAGGAATATACCGATAAACTGACTGAGGTCTTCAAGAAGGCGCTTGATACGGAAGATATTACCATCAAGGTGGAGGCAATCAAGAATGAAAACACCTCCTCGATGCTGACTCTTTCCGAAGAATCGAGACGTATGCAGGAAATGATGAAGATGTACGGCATGAATGGCATGGATCCTGAGATGTTTGGAGGTAAGGGCGAAACTCTCGTACTCAATTCAAACAACAGTCTTGTGAAGTATGTGCTTGAGCATCCTGACAGTGAAAATACTCCAACCATATGCTGCCAGCTTTATGACCTGGCTGTCATTGCAAACCGTCCTCTTGCACCTTCTGCCATGACAAAATTCATCGCCAGAAGCAATGAGATACTTGCTATTCTTGCAAAATAAATATTTCATATACTGACCCAGGGTATATAATAAATAAAAAGAAGGACACGCCGTAAAAGGCGTGTCCTTCTTTTTATCTTGCCAATATTTCAATACCGTGCTCTGTCATAAGGAGCGTGTATTCCCACTGAGCTGACGGACTGTCGTCCTGCGTATAGACTGTCCATCCGTCCTCCTCATCACAAAATACATCCGGTCCTCCAAGATTTATCATCGGCTCTATGGTAAATGTCATACCCGGTACAAGCACATAATCCGTACCTGGCTTTCCTATATGGCAGACATATGGATCCTCATGCATCGCAAGTCCTACACCATGTCCTCCGATCTCACGGACTACAGAATATCCATTTGCTACGGCAAATTCATTTATGGCATATCCTATATCTCCGATAGTCGCCCATGGCTTTGCAGCCTCAACACCTATATCCAGTGCCTTCTTGGTGTCTTCTACCAGCTTTCTCCACTTAGGGTCTACATCTCCAAGCATAAACATCCTGGAGGAATCGCCGAAGTAGCCGTTATATATAGAGGTACAGTCGATATTTAGTATATCTCCATCCTCAAGGATTGCATCATCACTCGGTATGCCGTGGCATACCACATTATTTATCGATGTACATACGCTTTTTGGGAAGCCCTCATATCCCAGACATGCCGGAATGGCACCGATGGATTTGGTGTATTCGTAAATCCTGGCATCAAGCTCTCCTGTAGATACTCCTATCTGTACATAGGGAGTAATAAAATCCAGAACCATGGTATTTATCTTTCCTGCCTCACGGATACCCTCTATCTGCTCTGGTGTCTTGATGAAGCTTCTAGGCGGGATCTTCATCCCCTTAAGCTTCATGCTCTCCAGCTTTTCATCAAAATTCAGATGGCAGTTCTTATACTTCCTGCCGCTGCCGCACCAGCAGATATCATTTCGTCCTAACTTACTCATAATAAATCACTCATGCTTCCTTACTTATCAATGTACGCCATACTTGTCATAATATGCGTCAATAGCAGACTTTAACTGATCATCGATTATCACTCTGCCCTTATATTCTCTACCATAGAGATGCTCACAAACCTCCGCCATCGTAACTATGGCAGTAGTTTTGATACCATAATTTTCCTCTATCTCAGCCAGGGCGCTCTTCTTTCCCTGACCGCGTTCCATCCTGTCGACGGAAACACACAGACCTATAACATCTACATCGCCCTGCGCCTTAATAATCGGCAGCGTCTCCTGTATGGATGTACCCGCTGTGGTCACATCCTCTATGATGACCACCTTGTCGCCGTCTGTTATCGGGCTTCCAAGGAGTATACCCTTATCGCCATGATCCTTTACTTCTTTTCTGTTAGAGCAGTACTTGATATCCTCATCATACATTTCCGCTATGGACATTGTCGTTGCCACAGTCAAAGGAATGCCCTTATATGCCGGTCCGAATAATACATCAAAATCCAGACCAAATGCCGCATTTATTGCCTCTGCATAATATTCTCCCAGACGCTTTAACTGCGCTCCGGTTCTGTAAAATCCGGTATTTACAAAGAATGGCGTCTCTCTGCCGCTCTTTGTCACAAAGTCGCCGAACTTCAGCACATTGCAGTCTATCATAAATTCTATAAATTCCTTCTTATACTGTTCCATAATGTCCTCCTGATATCAAAATTTTCCTCGTGATTGTATCACAATTATATAGTCAAATCAAGCTTCACAAAAATCGCTTAATCCATCTCTCATATTTTCCATGTAGAGCGTCATAAACTCCTGTGCATCCACAGGACGACTGTACAGGAAGCCCTGGAAAAGGTCGCAGCCGTACTCTGACAGCAGCTTTGCCTGAGCCTCCGATTCCACGCCCTCAGCTATACACTGCACGCCTATATCGCGGCACATGCTTATGATATGCTTTATGACCTTCCTGCTCACATCATTTTCCAGTATGTTATATATCATACTTCGGTCTATCTTTAACGTATCAAAGCTCATCGTTGACAAAACTGACACATTGGAATATTTCGTGCCAAAATCATCCATAACCAGCTTAAAGCCTCTGCTATGCAGCTCATTCGATATCGTAGCCAGTATCTCATGCTCCATCTCACCGATGGACTCCGTGATCTCTATCTCAATCATTTCACTTGGAATATTGTAGTGCTCAACGATTTCGGAAATCGACTGTGCCATCTTCTCCTCAAGCAACGTAAGCTTTGAGAAATTACAGGACACAGGAAAAATCGAAATTCCTTCCTCACGCCATCTTACCATATCCTTGCATACCTCCTCCAGGACATAGAGGTCGATATATTTTATGGTATTACTGCGCTCTAATGCAGGGACAAATCGTGAAGGATTTTTCAGGATGCCATCCTCCTGGAGTCTGACCAGTGCCTCCGCTCCAAAGAATTTACCCGTGGCATAGTCCAGCTTTGGCTGAAAAAATACTTTATACTTTCCAGCCTTCAGGTTGTCATGGACGAGCTGCCTCATAAGCGCGCCCCACTTCGAGGATTCGCCCTTCTTCACATTTTCATAACGTCTCTGCTTATTCAGGTAGAGCAGCTTATATGCATGCTCCTCCATACGGTTGATATTTATATCATAATTATCCCATACATAACCGACGCTTGCCGTAAACGCTCCCTCAGAAAATGTCCTTGCAGCCTTTCTCGTTCTCTCATCAAATGAAACTCTGTCTATATTTTCACAAAGCACGATAAAATCGTCATTTCCTACGCGATACAGCTTTCCGTCAGGAAAAATCTCCTGCAGCTTATTTGCAAATGATTTTATGACAACATTTGTATATTCCTGTCCGAACTCGTCGCATATCGTACGCTGCTCATTTATATCCATCGCGAGCACACCGAGGCTTGTATAATCCCTGTCCCCGCTTATATAATCCATATAACTCGCACGATTCATAAGTCCTGTATATATATCATGAGTAAGCTCATAATCCTTTGCCTTCAGGAGCCTTGTATTCGTATACATCACACTTATATAGTTGCTTATGTGCTCGAGCACCCATATATCATTACTGTGCGCCTGCGGATTGAATATCAGCATGAGCCCCATCATCTTGCCATCACTGTCATTTATCACAGCCATATATATAGACCAAATCCTGTGACGGTTCATGAAATCGAGCAGCTCCTTATCATCTATGGAGTTATAGCCTCTATGATTATATACGAGTATATTTCTATCAAAATCATATATGCCCTGCTTCTCTTTATCTGATGTCTCTTTTAATTTTCTGACAAATATATCAAGGTCATCGCCGAAATCCTCTGTATCAGCAGACTTCCAGTCATAGACACGCTCTGACCTGTCAAGGCCTATGATGCTTACATGCTTTGCTTCAAAAAATAACCCGATAATCTCCATTACCTTTACATATCTGTTGGCATAATCTGCGCCAAGCGCGATATTTTTCAGGCACTTGGCAAGCAGATCCTCGACATCATATCTCTGCGTCAGTATATTTACAATCTGCTGCTCACTATTGATTTCTGATGCTATCTCCATACGGCATTTTTTGTTATTCCATAATACGATGGAATCTCGCAATATATATTTTTTCCCGTTTACCTTGTTGGTATGGCACCATATATAATTGCGGTTTGGTTTGAGCTTTGATGTAGTACAAAACGGACATGGCTCGTCCAGATTTTGCAGTATCTTGTAGCATTTCTTTCCCTTGTAGGAATTGTCATTTACAGGAAGTCCGAGCGTCTGCTTAGCCTTTTTATTCAGGAATATAAGCTCATATGTAACAGGGTCGGCCAGATAGACTACATCCCCCATATTGTCAAGTATATCGGTTGTAAAATCCGAATGTGCATTTCTGTCAGTATATCCTGATTCGACAGGGAGCATATTGAGCTCGTACTTTCTGTATTGGTTTTTTCCATTCCTCTTTGACATATATAAAGCTTGATCTGCCTCAGAATACATGGTCGCAAAATCAGGTCTGTCACAGGCGTCCCATATGGTAAAGCCGACAGAGATGGTATGCGCCATCGGAGCAGGAAGATCTCTCAGCTCATCTTTTATCCTTTCGGCAATCGCAAAAACCTTTTCCTCGCTTGAAATCTCAGGAATAAACGCCGCAAATTCATCCCCTCCAAGCCTGCCTGCTATACCGGAGACCTCATTCATGATTTGCTTGAGTCTGCCTGCAGTATCGCGCAGCATATCATCTCCTGCGCTGTGACCGATTGAATCATTTACCAGCTTGAAATCATCTATATCAAGCATAAAAAACGCGCATAGATTATCCGACCTCTCGACCGCTTCCTCAGTCTTCTTTTTGAAGGTCAGATGATTATAGATACCTGTCAGGGAATCTCTTTCTGCAAGCACCACCTGTCTGGTATGCATACGTGTATTTGTTACGTCGGTTATAAGGATTTCCACCCTGGTAAAGCCATTCCTCTTTGCAGGGAAAAACTTCCCATAGCAAAATACATAAATGACACTGTCATCCTTAGTTTTGAGTCTGTGTCCCAGATATGCTTCGCCACATGTATAGAGAGTCTTTCCCGCCATAGCGGTATACTCCTCCCAATCCTCCTCAGGGATGATATCCATGAGCGTAATCCCCGTCTCATCTATATCTGACTTTGTATAACCAAGCAGCCGGGTAAAATTTTCATCTACATCATAGATGCGCATACCGGCCTCATAGTTTATTTTAAATTTTGCATATGTAATATACTCCAGATATTCCTTATCTTCTCCCATATTAAAATGTAACTCCTCACAATATATTATCTCACGCAGCCTATAAGCGTTTTGATATCATCTATGGCATTTTCCTTCATATATGCCTCTATACCGTCTATTATCTCCACTGTAGCATATGGATTTGTAAAATTTGCAGTACCCACGGCTACCGCAGTAGCTCCCGCCATTATCATCTCCAGTGCATCCTGAGTATTCGTCACGCCGCCCATACCTATTATCGGTATGTCTACAGCATTTGCTACCTGATATACCATGCGCACTGCTATAGGATGTATGGCAGGTCCCGACACTCCGCCGGTTTTATTTGCCAGTGCAAATGTTCGTTTATTTATATCTATCTTCATACCCGTTATGGTATTGATCAGCGATAACGCATCAGCTCCTGCTGCCTCCGCAGCCTTTGCCATGACAGTTATATCCGTAACATTCGGGCTGAGCTTCATGATTATAGGCTGCCTTGCCACCTTTTTTACTGCCTGCGTTATATCATATAGCGCATCCGGGTTCTGTCCAAAGGCTATGCCGCCTTCCTTCACATTCGGACATGATACATTTATCTCAAGCAAATCCACATCCGTATCCGAAAGCATGGCTACCGCATCCACATAATCCTCTTTGCTTCTGCCGCAGACATTCACTATTATCTTTGTGTCATAACCCTTCAGGAAAGGAAGATCACGCTCTTTAAATACCTCCATACCAGGATTTTGCAGACCAATGGCATTCATCATGCCTGACCTGGTCTCTGCTATCCTCGGAGTAGGATTACCCAGCCATGGTACATTTGCAACACCCTTTGTAGTGACGGCGCCAAGCCTGTTCAGATCTACGAATTCGCCGTATTCCATGCCCGAACCGAAGGTTCCTGAAGCTACTGTTATCGGATTTTTGAGTTCCACTCCTGCTATATTAACTGAAGTATTCACTATAGCTCCACCTCCTCTGCAAAAAATACCGGTCCGTCCTTGCATATCCTCTTATTATGTACATGAGAATGCTCGTCCACATCCTTTGACTGACATACACAGGCGAGACAGGCACCGATACCGCACGCCATTTTCTCCTCCATGGATATCTGACATACCAGTCCATGCTCCATCGCATATGCCTTGACTCCCTTTAGCATCGGCAATGGTCCGCAGGCATATATTACCTTTCCCTTCACACCATATGCCTTTATCGCATCTATGACATTTCCCCTGACACCATTTCTGCCATCCTCAGAAGAAATATATACGTCTACATATGGGAGAAACTCTTCGTTTAAAAACAGCTCGTCACGATACCCTAATACGATAGACTTCCTTGCAGGCAGCTCCTTTGCCAGCTGCAGCATCGGAGGTATGCCTATACCTCCTCCTATCAGTATCGCATCCTCTGGCATCTGTGAGAAACCATTTCCCAGAGGGCCGAGTACATCTATGGTATCTCCTGCTTTAAGCCCGGCAAATTCCCTTGTGCCATAGCCTACTGCTCTGTATACCAGCCGGATTTCTCCCTTATCCTTATCTATGCCGCACAGACTTATCGGTCTTGGGAGCATATGTGCTTCGTCCTTCGAATAAAGAGAAACAAACTGTCCTGCTTTTGCCTGACGTGCTATGTCTGGCGCAGCAAGTGTCAAATCATATATATCCGTTCCTATACAGGTCTGTTTCAAAATAGTGGCTGTCATCTTCAATTTGCTCATTTATATCCTCCGGCATTTTTTATATTTGATAAATTATCTGTCAGCTAATGCATTATTTAAATCCTGCATCATATCTATTACAGCCTGACGTGCTGCCTCTGCATAATGCTCCTCGCCATACGTCTTATACTTTTCTGCCTTATAGGCTGCTATTATGCCTCTGGAGCTGTTTATTATGGCGCCCAAACCGTCTTCCTTATTGAAATAATGCACGAGGTCAGCGCCCTTGCCGCCCTGCGCTCCATAGCCCGGCACCAGCATAAGTGTCTTTGGCATAAGCTTACGAAGCTGCTTTCCAACTTCTGGATATGTAGCGCCTACTACAGCTCCCACACAGCTGTAGCCGCTTTCTCCTACGAGTTCCGCGCCCATCTCATTTACTATATCTGCCACCATCTCATATATGCTTTTGCCCTCTGATATCTTATTCTGGAGCTCTCCTGATGAAGGATTTGAGGTCTTTACAAGTACAAATATTCCTTTATCCTCCCTCTTACATACATCTGTAAAAGGCTTTATGCCGTCTGTTCCGAGATAAGGATTTACAGTTACAAAGTCCTCATCAAACGGTTTATATACATTGTTTCCTACAGTCACACTGCCTAAGTGGGCATCTGCATATGCAGCTGACGTGGAGCCGATATCTCCTCTTTTTATATCGCCGATGACTATAAGTCCCTTTTCCTTACAATAATCTACAGTCTTCTTAAATACACTCAGACCAGGTATGCCAAACTGCTCATACATGGCTATCTGCGGCTTTACTGCAGGTACAAGCTCATATATCGCATCTACTATGCCTTTATTATACTGCCATACAGCCTCTGCTGCTCCCTCCAGAGTCTCGCCGTATTCTTCATATGCTTCCTTCTTTATAAATTCTGGAATATATGACAGCATAGGGTCAAGTCCTACTACTATCGGAGAGTTCATACTGTCTATTTTCTTCATCAATCTGTCTATTATCATTTCTCATTCTCCTTGTGATATCTGTATACTATTTTGCCGCCGCAAATCGTGACAGCTACCCTGCCCTTTAGTGTTTTCCCTATATATGGGCTGTTTTTGCTCTTTGACAGCATCCGCGAAGCCATTACTTCATATTCTGCATCTGCATCAAATATGCAAATGTCAGCTATCATACCTTCCTCTATGCCGCCCCTTTCATCCTCCATGCCCAGCACACATGCAGGATTATAGCTCATCTTTGCAGCCATATCGCATATCGTCATCAATCCGGTATCAACTAAAGCGGTATATGTCAGCGATGCGCTTGTCTCAAGTCCGGTTATGCCAAATGGCGCAGTAATGAAATCTCCTTTCTTTTCCTCCTCGCTATGCGGTGCATGATCGGTCGAAATACAATCCATCGTTCCGTCACATAGTCCCTTTATCAGCGCCCGTACATCTCTCTCAGATCTTAGCGGCGGGTTCATCTTGTAATTTGCATCCACCTCAGTTATATCGCTATCCGTCAATGTAAAATGATGCGGGCACACCTCTGCCGTAACCTTATATCCGAGCTTTTTTGCCATACGGACGAGCTCTACGGTTGCTTCCGTCGAGCAGTGACACAGATGAAGCCTGGCTCCGGTCGCCCCTGCCATAAATATATCTCTGGCGGCTATTATATCCTCTACGGCATTTGGTATGCCGGGCACACCAAATCTCTCAGATGCCGGTCCCTCATTTAGCACGCCCCTGCCTACGAGATTTTTTTCTTCACAATGAGCCATAATAACAGCTCCGATGTCAGCTGCCCTTTTCATCGCCTCCATATAGAGGTTGACATCCATAACACTTTTTCCGTCCTCGCTGAATGCCGCTGCTCCTTCATCATACATAGCCTTCATATCAACGAGCCTCTCGTTATTTTGTCCACAGGTAATGGCTGATATCTGCATGATATTTACCGGAGCACATTTTTTTGCCTTTTCCTGTACGTATCTGAGTGTCTCTACGTTATCTACTACAGGCTTGGTATTTGGCATGGCGCATACCGTAGTAACACCTCCGTGAGCCGCAGCCCTTGCTCCTGTCTCGATATCCTCCTTATATTCCTGTCCAGGATCCCTCAAATGCACATGTAAGTCTATAAATCCCGGCATAACATAGCAGCCCTCAGCATCTATGATATCGACCTCAGAAGCGGAAGCACCCGTCTTCGCACACAAATCATGCAGCTCGGCATCCGTGATACGATCCTCTACAGACTGTATCCTGCCGTCTGAAACAAATACATCCATGCGTCCTGTGAAACCGTTTTTTGGATTTACCACGATGCCGTTTCGTATAAGTATTGTAGCCTTGTTCATTTATCTAAAAATCTCCTTCACAAAAATAACTGCCCAATATCTGACATACCTCAGTCTCATTTTGCAGCTGAAAAATCAACGCCTGTATCTCCTTTTGCTGCAAATTTGCCGCAAATTCGAGATAAAATCTGTAATTCCATTCGGACTCACGATTTGGAACCGAATGAATCTCTGTAAGGTTGACTCCATAATCCGAAATCATGGACAGTACACTGCTCAGGCTGCCGCTTTTATTTCTGCATACAAACATAATTTTGATGCGGTTATGCTCAGGTTTTACTATCAGCTGTTTCGAAAATGCAGCTACTTTTTTTCTGTGACCGCCATCCGTTACTACATTACATCTATAAATATATAAGCCTCTTTCGGTCAGCGCCTCATGCAGTCCGTCAGACACTCCATAGCTTATGTCCTCCAATATACCCATGCCGGCATCCACCGTGCCGTCACAAACCATCCGAGCTGCCATATCAAAGCTGTCTACTGCGCAGACATGGTCTTTCGAATAATCCTGACATATATATACCTCGGATTTTACCATTGCAAGACTTTTTACCTCGGGCTCGTCCTCATGTATATCCAGATTTAGGCATTCCCGAAGCTCCAGTGTTCTTCCATATTGGTATTTGCGGCTGATTTCCATGATTCGTTTGATGAGCGCCGTATACTCCATCTTGATATTATCTTCGACGTCCTCTGTCAGATTATGTATTATATCTTCTTCTCTGTCCGGCTTATATATATCATCCTCTGTCTGAGCCTTGACCCGAGCTACATCATCAGCCAGTGTCATGCGTTCTTTAAACAGGGATTTAATCTGTTTATCTACTCTGTCGATATTTTTCCTAATCTCTGCAAGTGTCATAGACCTGTCTCCATTTCTATCTGAATCTAAATCATCTATATCTTGTGTATAGCTGTTTCTTCACATACAAATTTACTATAACATTTTTTATCCCTATAATCAATATAAACGCCATTCTTAAGGCTTATAAAATATCAAAAAGATAAAGCACGCTACGATAACCATGGCAGATACAAACCCCGCTATTATCCTCCATTTGCTATTTCTGAAAGCCCACGCCATAAGCCATGCAATAACTGCGCCTGCCATATCGATTATGACATCCGTGCAGCGCCCCGCTCTCCCGTCTATAAACAGCTGATGTACCTCATCAGTACAGGCATATATAAAGGTCAGCACCAGTGATATTGCATATATATATCCTGTACTTTTGCTGTTGCTGCATGCCTTCACTGCCGGCACCATAAGAAGCAGCAGTATAGCATATTCGCACATATGCGCCAGCTTCCTTATTATCGGATGCAGAAAAGCGATAAGCCGGAGCTGCTCCTTTAGGGTATCACCCCTTAGCCTGTTTAATACTGAAACAAATCTCTCTGTTATACTAAGGCTTAGTGATCCTGATGAGTCGCCTGTATTGTGTGACATATAAAATATGATGCCCATCCAGATTATCACAGGTATGAGCCACAGATATTGTATCCTGTCTGAATCGTGTTTTTTCTTTTTCTTCTTCTTTGCCATCTTAAATATCCTCTTTGCTGCACAGATATTTTTAGTATACCACAGGCACTCCTTTTTTGCATTGCAGTTAATAAATATTAAATATATTTTTTTGCGTTGACACTCATTCTTTATATGTGCTATCTTTTAGGTGCATTAAATGTGTGCCTGTAATGATATATCACGAGGAGAGAAAACAAATGAATGTAAAACAAAAAAGGAAGGCAAATCCTATCCTGTCAGCGGTAATCCTGGCAATCATCGGCGTCATATTTCTGATAGTCGGTATCGCTACGCTGATTGGGGTAAAAGCAAACAAAGCCGTGGACCTAGCGACATGTTCAGGCAGCGACATTGATGAGGGAACCTACGTTTCAGTAGATTTGGACGGAGACACAACATATGTATATGGATGCTATGCAGAAATGCAGGAAACCAGATATGGCATTTTTAAGAGGAGTACAGACAAGTACTATCTGATAGATGCATGCGAGGGCGCTGAATATTTTATAGGGATTAAGGTATCCTCATCCTTATATGATGAGATGGAGGACATATATGATTACACATATTCCACATCCTCAAATGCGCCTGAGACACTCCATCTGGTAGGAAAGGTACGCAGTCAGTCCGACGAAGCCACATCCTATATGGAAGATTTTATCCTTGATTTTTATTACTGGCTGACCGGATACACATTTTCGTCAGGTGAAATCAGTGATTATTATCTGCCATATTACATAGATGTAATCACTCCTGGAGATTATCTCGGACCTATAATTATAGGATTTATCCTGCTGATAATTGCAGCACTGATAATCATACTGTCCGCCAGAAAGAAAAATAATGTGACATATACACAGCCTGCAGGCGGATATACAAATCCATACCCTTACACAGAAAATCCATATGCAGGCATGGATATGGGGCAAATTGACGATACACAAAATAACGGGACAACATTTTAAATAACATATAAACGACATAAGGGACGCCGGTGCTAATATTCAACACCGGCGTCCCTTATGTTTTTTTGATATATTGCTTTTAACCGAAATATCTCTCCAGAAGTCCTTTCAGAGCCTTGCCGTGTCTGGCCTCATCTCTGGCCATCTCATGAACAGTATCATGGATTGCATCAAGATTATTCATCTTTGCGCATTTTGCCAGATCGAACTTTCCTGCTGTAGCACCAAACTCACAGTCTACTCTCCATGCAAGATTATCCTTTGTACTGGCCTTCATATTTGGCTCCAGATCTTCTCCCAAAAGCTCAGCGAACTTTGCTGCATGCTCTGCCTCTTCATAAGCTGCCTTCTCCCAGTAAAGTCCTATCTCCGGATATCCTTCTCTATGAGCGATACGTGCCATACACAGATACATACCAACCTCTGAGCACTCGCCTTCGAAGTTTGCCTTCAGCTGCTCGTAAATATACTTTTTATCTTCCTCGCTAATATCAGGGTTGTCCTTTACGGTTTTGGCATAAACACCATATTCATGCTCTGCCGCAAGCTCCATCTCGCCCTCTACCTTCTTGAACTTATCTGCGCCCACATGGCATACCGGGCACTCTGCCGGAGGCTCATCACCCTCATGGACATAACCACATACTGAACATACATACTTTGCCATAATCTTTTGTCTCCTTTACATTTTTATTATTTTAACAGCTGTTTTATCCGATATAAACAGCTATAATTTATTTAGCAGTCTGCTTACATGATAATTATACCTGAAATTATATTTATGTCAATCCTTATTGAGAATAATTCTTTATAATTTTTACATATCCAGCTTTGCCCTGCGCAGTAGGTACTCATAATCCCTGATAGGTATAGGCTTACTGTAATAATATCCCTGAATATAATTACAGCCCCACTGTCTCAGATACTCCTTTTGCTCAAAGGTTTCTACGCCCTCCGCAAGGCTTTTGATGCCCAGATGATTTGCTATGGTGAGGACATCCTTTGCCATCAGCATATCCTTATTGTTTACCTCGCCCACGGCTATACCATCTATAAAGCTCTTATCTATCTTCATGATATCTATAGGCATATCCTTCAGCAGACTCAAAGAGGAATATCCTGTGCCAAAATCATCCATGGATATCTTAAATCCCTTTGCTTTTATCTCCTTTAGCACCTCTATCAGATAAGCCGTATCCTGGAAATCCGCGCTCTCCGTAATCTCAAAGTCTATCAGCTCATGATCTATGCCATATTCATCTACTATATCGCACAAGATATATATCAGATCCGGACGTACCAGCTGATGTCTGGATAGATTACAGGATATCGGATATAACGGCAGATCCAGACTCTTCCACTCTACAAATTTCCTGCATACCTGTCTGAGCACAAATCTGTCTATGATATCTATCGTTCCATCGGCCTCAAACTGCGGGACAAATTTGCCTGGAGATAACAGCTCATCGCCCTGATAAAACCATCTTATAAGTGCCTCCGCACCCGTCAGCTTATCATTTGCAGGATTGTACTTCGGCTGCAGATATACGACCAGGTCTTCATTTTCTATCGCATTTGGCAGCTCTACCTTATACTTCTGACCCATGATATATTTTTGCTTCATTTCATCAGTATAAAGTATGACCTCAGTTACGTTATTTTTGACACCCTGTATCTGAGCCATCGTAACCATCGCTTCGAGAGACATATCATGATCATCGCTTCCGGTATAAGCCACCATGCCGCATCTGTAGAAAATGCTATATTTCTTATTTGATGGCAGATACCCTATGTCTTCGAAAAATCTGAATAGCTTTTCCGTGAGCTCCTCCTCATCTAAATCCTTTACAATAAAAGCGAAATTGTCCTGCTCGCACTTGGCAGAATATAATATCCAGTCCTGCTCGCTCATAGCGTCAACGACAAATTTGAACATTTCACGTGCCGCATCCACTCCAAATATATTATTAATGAGCTTAAAATTCTTTATGTCGAACTTTGCAAATATGAACTTTTCAATGCCTATATATTTCAGCTGCTCCAGCTTAGCCGAAATCCAGTTCCAGTTATAATATCCAGTAGCTGCATCTCTGTATGCCAGCTCGTACAGATATCTCTTTGGAATCGCATTTACTGTCAGCATCTCTTCTGTTTTGGTTTTTATGGACCAGACCGGTATCTCTACCGTAAGCGTCCTGTTTTGCTCTACAAAGCAGGCATATGGCAGTGCGCTTTCAGATACAAGATGTATCTTTTCATTTTCTATATATAGCTTTGCATATGAATATGCAGTTGACATAAGTCTGGGAATCTGCTCCATAAGTTCCGCGTCAAAGCCTTTGATTTCTACCATATCAAATCCCGGAAGAACCATAACCTCGCAGTCTTTCGGCAAGGGATCATTATCCGAAAACTCAATCTCCTGCCCGCAGCACATCCTGGATGTGCCTTCCTGCGTCATAGCTTCCGGCAAATAATAAATGCCCATGCTGCTCAACGGATGATATAAGCTGCCAAATCTGGTAAACCAGTCATTCCCCTTTTCCAGGCGGAAATCATCATAGCCGGTAGCTGCATCAGCTCGTAAAAAATATAATTTTCTTTTTGGCTTATATCTTTTTTCCCAACTTAAATCCATAAGTGCTCCTTATACTGTACACAAACACAGTTTGTGTGCCTACGCACTTGCCAAATGCGTAGCATTTCTCGAATGGCAAGTGCTCCTTATACTGTACACAAACACAGTTTGTGTGCCTACGCACTTGCCAAATGCGTAGCATTTCTCGAATGGCAAGTGCTCCTTATACTGTACGCAAACGCAGTCTGTGAATATCCTTCGTCGTTGCGCTCATGCTTATCGCTCATTATATCCCATCAACCAGTAGATTGCGCCAACAGTCTACTGGTTTTTTATATAAAATCGAAGATTGTCATTTGAGAACGACTTTCTTCATATTTACACCTTGTTGGTGCAATTATAGTATTTAATTGTACGTTTGTCAATATTCTTTTAGACTTTTAGAGATAACGTGCCTTAGCGCATTCTCGCGCCGAGTACAGTCGCGTTTGCGACATTCTCCACATCGTGCGAGTGCGCATCCACAGCGGAGCGCTTTTTTATCTTATAGAAACGAAGTTTCATATAAGATAAAAAAGAGCCCCGCAAAAGGCGGAACTCCCTTTAATATGCACAATAGTAATAATTTATATATGATTTTTATCTCTTCTTTAAGAACTCAGGAATCTTTATTCCATCATTTGACTGGCTGGAGTGTCTGTTCACTCTGTTATCAGCAGAATCAGAGGAAGTCTTCGCAAAGTTTGTAGTGCTGACTCTAGGCTGAACTGCAGTTTCGCTGCCGGACATAAATGAAGGCTTCTTCATAGATGAGGAAAGCGGCTGTCCTGAATACGAAGGTGTATTTCTGTATGCTGCTGACTCAGTAAATGCTGAGGTAGCTGCTGCCATCGAATTTGCCTGTCCATCACGTCTCGCAGGTGATGCCGTACCTGCAAATGAAGGTATGGATGGTCCCTGCTGGTTGCCTCCCACATTGTCCTTTTCCAAGCCTGTAGCGATAATGGTAATGCTAATCTCTTCTCCTATATTATCATTATCAACCGTACCAAATATGATATTGACACCATCTCCTGCCTGTTCGGTCAGATATGTTACAGCATCGTATGCTTCTACGATACCGATATTTCCTGAGAAGTTAACGATGATATCAGTAGCGCCTGATACTGTAGTCTCAAGAAGTGGTGAATCCATAGCTTCCTTGATAGCATCAACAGCTTTATTCTCACCGCTTGCAGAACCGATACCTATATGAGCGATACCCTTATCTCTCATAACTGTCTGTATATCAGCAAAATCCAGATTTATAAGACCTGGCTTATTAATCAGGTCAGTAACACCCTGAACACCCTGCTGTAACACCTGGTCAGCTTTCTTTAAAGCATCCGGGATGCTGGTTCTCTTATCACATATCTGCAACAGCTTATCATTTGGTATAACGATAAGTGTATCTACGTTTTCTTTAAGCTTTGAGATACCCTCCAGAGCATTTCTCATACGAGGCTTACCCTCAAATCCAAAAGGCTTTGTAACTACGCCTACAGTAAGGATGCCAAGATTTCTTGCCATCTCAGCAACGACAGGAGCTGCTCCGGTACCTGTTCCGCCACCCATACCGCAGGTTACAAATACCATATTTGCATCCTTTATGATATCTACTATCTCTTCTCTGTTTTCCTCTACTGCACTGGCGCCGATTTCAGGCTTTGCTCCTGCACCAAGACCCTTTGTAAGCTTCTCGCCTATCTGAATCTTTGTAGTAGCTCTGCTAAGGGAAAGTGCCTGTTTATCTGTATTGATGGCGATTAATTCTACGCCCTCAACATTTTCATCAATCATGCGGTTAACCGCGTTATTTCCTGCTCCACCTACTCCTATAACCAAAATTCTTGCCGGTGTTCTGTCATCGTTTGATTTTATTTCAAGCAAGGCTTTGTCCTCCTTATAATTTATTTCTATTTTATGTCTTATATTCGCACTAGTATTTACATAATACGATTTTTTGAAAAAATAATCAACACCTTATTTCACATATTTTATCTATTTTCCTTAAATATAACTTTTCCATTGCTGTTTTCATAATCACTCATGTCAAGCGTTCCCGATTTTCCTTCCACCTCGCTTAATATATTTCCCAGATTCATGATTTTGTCCTCGAGCTGTCCTCCGCTTCCGAGAATAATTTTGATATCGTCCTTGTACAAGATGATATTTCCATCTGAGTCATATCTTATCCTATCGATAATAAGACCATTTTTATCGATAAGCTGAGTCATAGTAAGGATATCCTGGAACATATCCTCATCCTCTACAGGGAGCTCTTCACCCATGACTATTTCGTCAAATTTTAAACCATCTATACATGGCACATCGTCAAGCTTTTCTGCCGATGTCTCAAGCACAGTACCCGTATCGTCAAAGTACACATACTGATCCATATAAAGTATGCAGCCTGCCATACCCTTTTCATAGACTGTTATCGTAACGGTATGCTGATTTATCATTTCCACTTCAAATTTTGCCACAAATGGTATATCAGTTACCGGGTGAAGCTTATTTTCCAGCATGAAAAACACTGTGTTCCCAAGCTTTATCTGTTCGGAAAAAATTTCCTTTATCTCATCCTCTGTATAATGTATGTTTCCGGTTACCTGTATTTTATCCAGACTGTAGTTTTTTGCTATATAGGCATAGATGCCTATGACAGCTACAAGGATAACCGCCACAAGAATCAAAAGAACCTTTAAAATCAGGTGTCCGGATTTCTTTTTCTTTTTTTGTTCCTTTTCCATAAATCATCATCTGCCTGTCTTAATCTGTCTGGCTACAGATAATACCAAGCCCATCTCCAGCAGGATAAATACAATAGAACTGCCCCCATAGCTGATAAACGGAAGCGTCACTCCCGTAGGCGGGATGGTATTTGTTACCACACCAATATTTATTATAACCTGTGATGCTACATGCGCCATAACACCTACAGTTATAAGACCTCCAAATCTCTCAGGCGTATTCATGCCTATGACTGTTATACGATATATCAATGCCACAAACATGACTATAACACATAACGCGCCTACCAGACCCAGCTCCTCACATATGACAGAAAATATCATATCATTATGTGATTCCGGGATAAATCCGAGCTTTTGTATGCTGTTTCCAAGTCCCCGGCCAAAGAGTCCTCCGGAGCCTATGGCATATAAGGACTGTATGGTTTGATATCCCGTATCATAATCCTCCGGGTGCAGCCAAACCCTGATACGCTCCGCCCTGTAGCCTGCCGTCAGTATAAAAATCACAGCTCCTGCTATACCGATAATCATCAATATAATAAAGTGACTGTATCTGGGACTTGCAACAAAAGCTATCACGCCCACGATGACAAAGCATATAATGGCCGTACTCAGATTTTCTATGGCAATCAAAACCACCGCTATGATTGGCAGCAGCATGAGCTTCATAAGCCCCTTAAAGCTGTTTAAGCTTTTTGTATGTCTGGTTGCAGCATCCGCCATATATATAATCAGCGCCACCTTGGTAAGCTCTGAGGGCTGAAAACCAAAGGAGCCTATATATATCCATCTGGATGAACCGTGGCTGGCTTTTCCTATTATGTACACCAGAACCAGAAGCACCATGGATATCAGCAAAAATGCCTTTGCAAATCTTGCAAAAACCATATAGTCTATCCTAGATATAATATACATAAATATCAGCGCAACAAGTGCAAATACCATCTGTCTTTTCAGAAAATATGCACTGTCGCCATAAAGGAGCTCAGCCTTATATGAACTGGTGCTGTATACCATCACCATACCAAATATAACAATACAGATAACGATAGCCGCCAGCGCGTAATCAAAATATGGTCGTCTGGCAACAGTATCTGTACTAATTGCATCATTACTCAATCATTTCACCCCTTAAGGCCTGCTACATATTCCTTGAACATTCTTCCTCTCTGTTCGTAATTATCAAACATACCCCAGCTGGCACATGCAGGCGACAGTAAAACCGCATCTCCGGACACTGCATTATCAGCGCAGTACCTCACTGCCTCGCAGAGATCATCCGCAAATATGACATCGTCAAAGCCATGCTTCTTTGCTGTCTCCGCTATCTTTTCTGCTGTCTGCCCTATCAGGACCAGCTTCTTTACCTTACCATCAAAGCTGTCTATCCATTCGTCATATGCAGAGCCTTTATCATATCCTCCTCCAATCAGAAATGTCGGAGATGTCATCGCCTTGATGCCCTTTATGGCGGCATCAGGATTTGTGCCCTTCGAATCATTATAATATGCTACACCATCTATCGTGTCTACATATTCTATTCTATGCTCTACAGCCTTAAAGGCCGTAGCCACGCGTCCGATTGTTTCTGTCGGCACACCCATATAATATGCTATGGCGCAGGCGGCAAGGACATTTTCTACGTTATGATCACCCATAAGCTTCAGATCCTCAAGCTTCAAAATCTGATAAGTTTTACCGCTATCAGATAAAACTATTTTTCCATTATCCACATATGCGCCTTCATCAAGCTTTTCCTTGCGACTGAAATATACAACGCGGCATTCCACTCTATCTCCCATCGCCCTGGTATATTCATCATCATAATTTAATACTATCACATCACGAGCAGACTGATTTTTTGATATGGAAAGCTTTACATTTCCATAATTTTCAAATGTATAATGTCTGTTCAGGTGGTCAGGTGTGAGATTTAGTATCGCGCTTACAGTCGGATGGAAATCTACTATCGTCTCCAGCTGGAAGCTGCTGATTTCCGCTACAGTCACGCTTTCATTTGTGGTGGTGTCACACAGTTCGGTATATGGTATACCGATATTTCCGACAACTATCGTTTTTGGATTCCACGCTTTCATTATCTCGCCTGTCAGGGCTGTAGTTGTAGTCTTGCCATTTGTACCGGTTATGGCAGCTATCGTTCCCCTGTCAAATGAATATGCAAGCTCTATCTCACTCCATACAGGAATGTCTCTGGATTTTACTCTTTCTACAAAGGGTGCGTCAACCGGTATTCCAGGGCTTATAACCATCATTGAGATATCATCTAATATATCATCGGTAAGCTCTCCCAGATGGATTTTCAGCAAAGGAGAATTACCCAACTCAGCTTTAAGCTTTTCTTCATCTCTTTCTTTATTTTCATCAAATAGCAAAACCGCTGCGTTATGCTTCAGCAACAAATGAGCTGCACTCATTCCGCTTTTCCCGGTTCCTGCAACCAGTACCATTTTACTCATATCTGCTCCTCCTAGATAGCCAATAATCCTATTATACAGCATACAGCTGTTACAATCGCAAACATCGACACAATCTTTGGTTCTTCCCATCCCGATTCTTCAAAATGATGGTGAAGCGGTGCCATCTTAAATACTCTCTTTCCTGTGAGCTTGAAGCTTGTTACCTGTATGATAACTGACAAAACCTCAATAAAATAAATGAATGCAACTATTATGATAAACAATGGCATTTGAAGCATATACGCTGTAGCAGCAACAAAGCCTCCCAGAGCAAGAGAGCCTGTATCTCCCATAAATATTTTTGCAGGATGGACGTTATATACGAGAAATCCCAGCAGGCTGCCCATAGTGGCACAGGTAATAGGAGAAATTCCTGAACCGAGACCGATGGCCACAACTGTAAAGAACGCCGCTATCAGCATAGTTACGGATGAAGCGAGTCCGTCAAGACCGTCAGTAAGATTTGCGCCATTTACTGTTCCGAGCACGATTATAAAGAGCAGCACAACATAAAGCCATGGCTCCATATGAACCGTTTTTCCTATGAATGGAATGATAAGCTCATTATTTATATCTGTATATTTTTCTATATAATATGCAAACACACCCGTTACGATTATCTGGAGCAGCATCTTCTGCCATGCACGAAGTCCCATCGAATGCTGCATGATTATCTTGATATAATCATCGAGGAAGCCGATGAGCCCAAAGCCCAGAGTAACAAAAAGTACAGGAAGCACATCCGGATAATCCTTTATATAAAACAATGTGGTTACCGTTATGGCAAGAAGTATAATCAAGCCTCCCATGGTCGGTGTACCCGATTTCTTCAGATGGCTTTCCGGTCCGTCATCCCTGACAAACTGTCCGCATTTCAGTTTTTTTAGAAATGGTATAATAACAGGACTTAGTATAACGCTAATCGCAAATGCTATAAGTATCGGTAAAATTATTTTAAAATCTAGGTTCATATTATTCTCCTTCTTCAAAAGGTATATCTGTCATTCCTTTTGTTATGTTTTTTTTATTTATTCTGTCTGCCTGATGCCCAGGTATGGCAGAATATTTTCAAATATTTCTTTTACCACAGGCGCAGCTATCGTACCTCCATAATATACGCCCTCGGGCTCATCTATCAGTACCAACGCCATTACCTGCGGATTATCCGCCGGAGCAAACCCCAGAAATGCCGATATGTAAAGACCCGTACCTCGCGGCAGCTTCTCACTGGTTGCCGTCTTTCCGCCTATGGCATAACCTTCTATCTGAGCCCTGCTGCCACCGCCTTCATCGACTACAGCTTGTAGCAGCTCTCTCATAATTGCGGATGTTTCATCCTCTATCACATTTTCTTCCACATCATACTCAAGTGTTTCCAGTATATTATGGTCTGCATCAGTGACATATGCGCCTATATGCGGAGTTATCCTGTCTCCACCGTTTACAACCGTCGCCGCTGCAGTTATAAGCTGTATGGGCGTGATCTGAAAGGACTGTCCGAATGACATAACTGCCAGCTCTACCGGTCCTACATCCTCCTTGTCATGCATGATGGAATTTGCCTCGCCCGGCAGGTCTATGCCGGTCTGACTAAACAATCCCAGCCTGTCAAAGTATGTATATATGTTATCCACACCTGTCATGGCACCTATCTCCATGAATGCCGGATTGCAGGAATTCAGCAGCGCTTCCTTAAAGGTTTCGGAACCGTGCCCGGTCGTCTTGGCGCATCTTATTCTTCTGTCCTCTACTATCTTATATCCCGGGCAGTAAAATGTACTGTCAAGATCTGCCGCTCCGGTCTCAAGCGCCGCAGTTGCAGTAACAATCTTGAATATCGATCCCGGTTCATAGGTGTCACTTATATTAAAATTACGCCACATATTATTTAGCGCATCCATTTTGTCTGATGTCTCATCCTCATCAGACTTATATGACAGTTTGGATAGAAGCTCCTTTGCCATGTCATAGCCTGTCGCTGATACATATTCCAGATTAAACGGATCGTTCAAATCATATTCAGGGACGTCCACCATCGCATAGATTTCTCCATTTTGGGGATTCATGATTATTATACTTACACGGTTGGCATCCTTTTCCTGAAGCACCTTTTCGGCCGCCTGAGTCGCATATCTTTGTATATTTAAATCTATCGTGGTCACAAGGTTGTTTCCTGCTACAGGCTCCACCCTTGTCTCAGCCATCTCCGACAGCTCTATCCCTGACGAATCCGTGAGAGTATTTATGCTTCCATCTACACCTGAAAGCACACTATCATATTCTACCTCGAGGCCTACTATGCCCTGATTGTCCGCACCGGTAAATCCCAGAACCTTCGATGCCAGACTTCCATAAGGATAATACCTTTTATAGTCTTCGTCAACCTTAATTCCTGCTATATCGAGTGTTCTTATCTGGTCTGCAACAGTCTTATCAATATTGGTAGCTATGATTTCTCTGGATGAGTTTTTCTCTACCTTTTCCCTTACCTCATCTGCATCGAGCGATAGATAATCACAAAGGGTATCGATAACCAGCTGACTGTCCTCTATCTGGCTGTGTATTACCGAAATAGAACAGACCGCCTTATTATCCGCCAAAACGTTCCCATTTCTGTCATAGATGATGCCACGCGGGGCTTTTATACTACGCTCTCTTTCATGAAGATCTGTCGCCAGCTCATCATAATATTCGGCCTTATATATCATGATATATAAAAGCCTTCCGGCAAGCGTCATAAACATGAGCAGGAACAATAAAAGAATTACAGTATATTTCTTCCTGTGGTAGCTTCTAAATACAATCAAATCATCACATCTCAAATCCCATATTCTATATATAGTATTATCCGAAATATGATTATATTCTATTCTTTATTCGTCAAGATACCTCTCAGTGGTTGCTTCTTCTGAGGTCTCTGATGTATCCTCTTCTGTTGTTTCAGAAGTATCTCCTTCTGATGTTTCAGCTTCGCCCTCCTCAGAGGTTCCTTCCTCTATAACCTCCATAGGTACCTCATCATTTCCATCAGGAACTATAGTTTCCGAGCTGCTTTGATATACATTCATATACGGAAGGAGCTCTTCCATGATATCGTGGAATAATACCGCGCCGGCACCCGTGGTATCCTGATCCTCTACATTAGGGGAATCAACCACTACATATAATACAATCTGCGGATCCTCTACCGGAGAAAATCCTATAAATGATAAAACATAATCTGTTTTATTTCTGCCTGTTTTTTCAGCCGTACCTGTTTTACCGCCTATGGTATAGCCATCGACCGCTGCTCTCTTTCCTGTACCTTCCGTTACAACACCATAGAGATATTCCTTCATCAAATCAGACGTTTCCTTGGAAATAGTCTTTCTGACCAGCTGCGGCTCTATCTCCTCTATAACATTACCCTCTGAATTTATGATCTGTTTTACTACATGAGGCTGATAATAATTACCGCCATTTATAATAGAACAAAATGCTGCTGCCATCTGCACCATCGTTACGGTCACACTCTGTCCAAAGGATGATGTAGCAAGCTCCGTCTCATTCAAATCCTCAGCGTCATATTTCAATCCGGCCGTCTCACCCGGCAAATCTATACCAGTAGTAGAGCCAAATCCAAACAGCTCCTGATATTTGTCAAATATCGCAGAGCCCTCAAGTGCTGCTATTTGCATCAGACAATCATTACAGGACTGCTCTAGTGCCTCGCCAACCGTCAGTGTACCACAGCCGCCTATAGAATAATTATGACATTTGATGATATAGTCCGCCTTTTCCTCATATCCGTCACAGAAAAAGGTCTGTCCGTCCTCTATAACGTCGTCTTCCAAAGCACCTGCTATGGTAAATGTCTTAAATGTGGAGCCCGGCTCATAAGAATCACTGATACAGAAATTTCTCTTTAACTGGTTAAGAAGCAGGCTCTGTTTAGTCTCATCCTTTCCGATCTCCTCTATGGCCTCGGCAAATTCCTCATCAGTCATACTGTTGAAATCATATGTGACCTCTTCGCTGACTGTCGTATACTCTTCGGTGCTTTCCTCAGTCGTTGCCTCTTCTGTGGTCGCCTCCTCAGTAATCTCCTCTGTGGTCTCATCTGTCTCTTCTCCGGAAGCCTCCTCTGTGTCTTCTTCCGTAGCCTCCTCTGTGTCTTCTTCCGTAGCCTCCTCGGTAGGCTCCTCAGTGGTAACCTCATTACCATCGGCATCCAGCGTTTTTTTCTCTGTTATGGTAAGGCATGTATGTCGCAATGCCTCCAGGTCATTTGGATTATTCAAATCATATGAATTCGAGCTTGCCATAGCAAGTATCTCTCCATTATCCGGATCCATGGCGATTACTCCTATGGTTTCCGCGCCGGTTTCTATCATATATTCTTCTATTTTTTCTTCGATGATTTTCTGGATATTTAGGTCTATCGTGGATACAACAGTATCACCATCCTCTGCAGCTATGGTCTCGGTCTGAACCGTTCCGTCAGATGTCAGGTAGCTATATACCTTTCCTGTGGTTCCGCACAGATAGCTGTCATAATATCCTTCGATACCTTCATATCCGACATTTGAGGCAGCTCTGCCTATGACATGACATGCCGTAGAATTGTTCGGATATATGCGGTAATAGCTATCTTCAAAGTTCATACCGGTCATGCTTATATCATTATCCTCACAATACTCTTCAAATGCTGTTCTTTCCTCATATGTGATGCCGCTTTTTATGAGAGCATAATACTCTGAGCCATTTGCAAAGGCTTCATCATAGGCTTCGGATGTGACATCTGTGAAATATGACAAAATGGCTGCCTTTGCAGCAGCCGCGTCCTCCTCATCTGAGAGATTTAACGGTTCTACTATCAGCATATATGTCTTATCATTTGTAGCAAGGATATTTCCATTTCTGTCTACTATATTGCCTCTCGCATACTGGAGCGTCCTCGTCTCATAATTTTGCGACTCCATGACTGCCTCGGCATATTCGTCACCCTTTACGCCACTGATATATATTACTCTCACCATAACCGCTATCACGGCAACGATAGCCAAAGCAAAGATAACAAACATCTTCTTTTTCATTCTGTCAAGAAAACGTCTCTTTTTCTTTGCTGTCTCTTTCCTTTTCTTTTTTATCATTTCCTTTTTTTCATTTTTTGTCATACCGTAATTACCCGCCTAAATCAAATTCCTGAGGTTCATTAATTCGCCTCAGGAACATCTTTATACTGTATAGCATAGTCTTCGTTATTTTTATTATAGTATACAGTTTGTCCCGCTTCTGAGTATACCATACCCAGCTCAGTGGTTGCAATGCTGTATATTTCATCCAAATCTATCGCACCGTTTAGCTTCGCGCTGTACTGTTCATTCAGTGTAATCTGCTCTGTCAGCTGATTTTGCAGTCTTTTTACTGTGTTTTTCTCACTTCTGTATGCGATATTTGCACGAAGGAGAATGATACACATGATAACCACAGCTACAACTGTTGCTACTACAAATACCGTGTATTTTGCTTCCTCTATCCAGCTTCTGTCACTGGTTCCCGCACGTCTGTCCGGTCTGGCAGCCGGCTTCTCTACAGGACGCTTTCTTGCAGGCTCGTCTCTTCTTCTCTCAGGCTGGCGCACTGGAGCTGCTTCATATTTAATTGCATTATTACCATTTGTCATGTACCTTCTGTCTGCCATCTGTCATGCTCCTCTTTTATGCTCTCTCAAATACTCTGAGCTTTGCGCTTTTTGATCTGGGATTATATTCCAGCTCGTCCGCTCCTGCTACTATAGGCTTCCTTGTAATAACCTTTCCTTTTGAAACTCTGCCGCAGGTGCAAATCGGGAAGGATGGTGGGCATATGCACGGATTTTCATTTTCCTTGAATGCATTTTTTACTATTCTGTCCTCTAAGGAATGAAATGTTATGATGCATATCCTTCCGCCGGGCTTTAATATGTCTATCATGCCGTCTATCGAATTTTTCAGCACATCAAGCTCTCCATTTAATTCTATCCGGATTGCCTGAAAAGTCTGTTTTGAAGGATGCCCCTTGCCATTTCTAACCTTTACAGGAACAGCTGCCCTGATTATGTCATTTAACTCTTCTGTTGTATCTATTTCCTTATGAGCTCTATATGCTACGATATGTCGCGCTATGCTTCCGGCAAAACGTTCCTCGCCATAATCTCTAAGTATCCTCACGAGCTCAGCCTCAGAATACCCGTTTATAATATCCCTCGCTGTCTTCTCGTTTCGATCATCCATACGCATATCGAGTGGTGCATCAGCCCGATACGTAAACCCTCTGTCCACGGTATCGAGCTGATATGAGGATACGCCCAAATCAAGCAATATCCCATCGACCACCTCTATATTTAGCTCGTCTAGTAGGCTTTTAAAATTACAATAATTGTCTCTTATGATGGTTACCCTGTCGCTGTATGGTGCAAGCTTTTCGGTGGCTGCCGCTACAGCATCTCCATCCTGGTCTATACCAATCAGACGACCATTTTTATTTAATCTGCCGGCTATAACTGATGAATGTCCTGCTCCTCCCAGTGTACCATCTATATATATACCGTCAGGCTTAATATTTAGCTGTTCTATTGTCTCATCTAACATTACAGATTTATGTTTAAATTCCATCTCGAAAAAGCCTTTGCACGGTTCCTAGAAAACTATAGGCACATCAACATCTTCATCATCGGAGATTACCATGCTTTCATCAGCCTCCTGCTGTATCTTCTGCCAGTTCTCTCTCGACCAAATCTCCAGTTTATCGCCTATACCGACTATCGTCAGATCCCTTGTGATATTTGCATGCTCTCTAAGCTTTTGTGGTACTAGGGTTCTTCCCTGCGCATCCGGCTCGCACGGATAAGCGCTTGCAATATAATGTCTCCTGGCCTGCTGTGCCTTCTTGCTGTTATATGGCAGTGCATTTAGAGTATCTACGAAGGTCTTCCATGCCTCATCAGGAAATACCAGAATGCAGTTGTCTCCGCCCTTGGTCATCCAGAAACTCGCGCCAAGCTCTGCACGAAAACGTGAAGGCATAATCAGCCTGTTTTTCGTGTCCAGCTTATGTTCGTATTCTCCTGACATGTAACGAGACATCGCCATACCTCCATCTTTTTTTGCCGGTTAGTTGCATCTAATCACCATATTGCACCACTTGGATGCCAGTTTAAACCACCAAGTAGGTTAATTGTACTTCATTTCCATCGATTTTTCAACCTTAAAAGAAATATTTAATCACTTGCAAATCTAACAATATTTACAAGGATTTTTCAGTCAGAT
>X287_Common_Brushtail__coassemble_29_pt1 | contig 30618 bp, 17 predicted proteins | sample X287_Common_Brushtail__metabat2_low_PE_009 | metagenome-assembled genome bin X287_Common_Brushtail
GTCCGTATGCCATGATCATACTGGAATCTATGCCGCAGTCTCTGGCCTTTCCAGCCGGTACTACCTCCAGCTCGGCAGATACAAAATCCTCTTCCGTCATATTATACTTCTTTTTGAGAAGTGAAAGCACCTGAGCCTTTACTGCATCCTTTTCTTCTCCCTTTATAGGACGACTGCCAAATAATATATCAAGCTCCTCGCCTTCGATTACCTTATTTGCTTTTTTCTCCATCTGTGTTCCAGCAAGATGTATCAAAAGATCAGTAACACAAAATACAGGATCGTTCTTATCCTCTCCTATACTTATGTCAACCACTTCTCCGTCAGTTTTTACTACTACTCCATGGATAGCCAAAGGCAGGGTAACCCACTGATATTTCTTTATACCACCATAATAATGTGTATCCAGATAAGCAAATCCGTCCTTTTCATAGAGCGGGTTCTGCTTTATATCCATCCTCGGCGAATCAATATGCGCACCCAGGATATTTATGCCTTCCTCCATGTCCTCTGAGCCTATATTAAACATGGCTACAGTCTTACTCATCCATACGGCATAAACCTTGTCGCCTACCTTTAGTCTGGTATGGCTTTTCAGTAAATCATAAAGATTTCTGTATCCGTAATGTTCCGCTCTTTTTACTATTTCCTTTACGCATTCTCTCTCTGTTTTTCCCTTATCCAGGAAGCTTTTATAATCCTTACAAAGCTCGTTTAACTCCTTTAAATCATCCTTACCATACTTGCTCCATGCGTTTTTGTTTTCCATTTTTTCAATGTCCTCCTGATATTTTATTAAATTAATCCTGGTGCTCCAGATTTTTTACGGTAACAGCCATCGACATTCTGATTACCTGCCAGTCTGCGATGATGAGCACAAGCAGATAAATCAAAAATATGGCTGCAGTCCTCAACTCTGTAAAATTATATAACACATATCCTATGGCACATAGGAAGATACCTGTCAGTATGGCTATAGCCATATTGAAAAATGCGTTCAAGTTTCCCCTTAACGCGCCATACTCGTCCTCCCATGTAAGCTTTGGATTTGAGGAATCGAGCATAATGCCTATATATGTGCACAGAATTACTGAAAGTATACCCGTTATTATGAAATAAATATACATGATTGGCTTACATCCCATAAAAATACACATGATTATAACTGACGAAATTACTGCAAGTCCACTATAAAAAATACTCACAGCCGCCTTGATATGTATCTGTGTCCTTAAATCGACTGGTATATATCGCATAAATGAAAAATGTGCTCCCTCTCTGGTAAAGCAGCATGATGCGATACAATTCATGGCTGTAGCAAAGCACGACAGCAAAACCACAAAAAGCAGCACGATAATATCAGATGCGACATATCCCGTCACAAATACCTTTTTGAAATCCTCCATAAAATCCTTTGTGGCAGGTATGACAAAAAGTGCGGCGGTAAGAATAGGCCAGATAATATTGATATAGCTGCAATACTTCCTGTATGCGGGCGTTCTGTTAAGCATCCTGCATTCCTTCAGAAAATAAGATACAGTCACACTGTGTTTTTTATATGTCCTCTTCTCTGCAGCTTTTCTTTTTGATGATGCCTTTCCTGTAGATGAAACCAGCTGCACACCTCTGATATAAAGTTTATTTCCTACCAGATAAAGTATAGCTCCCGCTATGACATTTAAAATGATAAATAAAAGCAAATAAATGATACTGTTTGTCTGAACGGCCTTCAGAAAGACCGGCACGGTGAAAAATACCTTTCCCATGATGTTCGTAAATATATTATTGCCATCAGAAAGACCTGTTACATATCCTGTTATGCTTACCGTATCAAGCTGTACAAAGGACAGGATGAATAGACCTGCAAAGATGATGGTAACCAGACCTACCATAAAATCTACATTCTTCAGGAGTCTCGCCTTATTTAAAAAAGCCATGATAAGCAGACTAAATATACCGCAATATACAAGTGGCAGAAATGGTATAAGAAGCACACCTGCAAGTGCCGTTATTACAGAGACAGGCCGAAATCCCGTCGCTATAAAATATCCGATAAAGCCTGAGAAAAGCACCATAAATTCCATGACGCTTTCCGCCAGATATGCTACCGTAAACTTTGCTGCAACAAGCTCTCCCGGATGTACCGGCAGAGGCAGCAGATGATCCAAGTCAGATGAGAAAAAGAGCATATTAAATATAACCATAATAGAAAAAATAACGGCAAACACATTCATGAGCTGAACTATAAGCTCCAAGCCCTCTGTATTTCCGCCCGTTTCCTCCATGGCAACAGTCATCACATATACTATTATGCCCACTATGACACAACAGGGAATCATAATGCATGTCACAGCCAGGGCGCCAAGTATATTATATGCCTTTTTCTTTCCGCCCTGCTCGGGCATCTCCATCTCACCGCTGTTATTACGGATCGCCTTCGTTAACAGCAGATAATTTTTTATATGCTTATTCAATCCGGATCCCTCCCTGCTCCAGTCATCTCGATAAAAATATCCTCGAGAGATTTATGCTTATGCATTGACTCAAGCTCCTCGAGAGTTCCCTGATATATACTCTTTCCATTACGTATCATTATGATGTTATCACAGAGCTTCTCCGCTACCTCCAGCACATGTGTGGAGAAAAAGACACAATTGCCGCATGCGGCATGCTCCTTCATCATATTTTTCAGCTCATATGCCGCATTTGGATCAAGGCCTGTCATAGGCTCATCCAGTATCCAAACAGGCGGCTTATGCACCAGCGCACCGATAACCATCATCTTCTGTCTCATGCCATGAGAATAGCTGACCATCCTTTTGTCCAGGCTGTCCTCCATTCCAAATCTTACCGACATTTCTTCCAGTCTCTGATTCCTGTCCTCCTCTGAGACATCATATATATCTGATATAAAATTCACATATTCCCTGCCTGTCAGCCGCAGGAAAATATCCGGGTTGTCAGCTATATATCCTATGGACTGTTTTGCCTCCATAGGCTCAGTCTCGATATCATGTCCGTTGATAAGTATCTTCCCCTTCGTCGCTTTAAGTATTCCCGTAAGCATCTTAATCGTTGTCGTTTTACCGGCTCCGTTTTGCCCTACAAAGCCTACTATCTCGCCTTTGTTTATATGGAAGCTCAAATCATCCACAGAAACAAAATCATCCCCATACACCTTTGTTATATTTTCTGCGACTATCATAGGTATGCACCTTCCTTTATATTTGCTAGTTAAATTTTACTTTATCCTGCCTGTCATGTCAATGAACAGAGCAGTCTATAATATTATTAAAAAAGAATGAATAAATGAGCTTTTCCTTTACCTTCAGTCCGTTAAGCTGCTCCAGTGTTTTGGCATATTCATCAAGCTGGACATGATATCTCTTGACCAGATCCTCCGGTTTTTCCACATGATCAGTCTTATAGTCGACCAAAACGATTTCATCATCTTCTATAAAATACGCGTCTATAATACCCTGCACTACAACCATCTGATCTGACGGGGCATGGGTCTCCGATTCATATATATCATCCGCGTTCATAGCTATATAAAACTGTTTCTCTCTGTACAGTCTGTTATCAGCTTCAGCCCTCCTCATGCGTATGCCAAGCGGGCTTTTCAGCATATCATATATACACCGGGCAGATATCATATCCTTACATGCTTCATCTATGATGCCCAACTCAAGCATATTTTTTATATCTGCTTCCGTCTGTTCCAACGAATCGTCTGCGAAATTAATGCATTCCATAATCTTATGCATCACAGTACCATACATACCGCCGCTTACCTTATGCAGAGGCTGGAGCTCCTTTAACACAGGTCTGTCATCAGCGGCTCCGGCATATGGCACATATCCGGGATTTTCCTCTCCGGCATTTTTCATCTTCTTTATATCAGTAATCGACATCTTACTACGGAAATACACCGGTGCTTTATCTGTCTTAAGTCTCTGCAGTCTGGCTTTTATCGTATCAGGAAGCACTGTAGCCTCCACAAACGTCTCCTTCTCCACCTCCACAGGCTCTGCAGGAAGCATCCTGCTTTCCGCATCGTCAAATATTAGTCGTATATTAAATTTCCTGCTGAGATAATCCTGTGCATCAGTCTTTTCACTGATATAGGTTTCAGCAAGCAATGCTCTCATAAGCCAGTCGATATATCTGTCAGCCTTTGACCTTGCCGTATAATATAAATAGCCGTCCTTATCTAACATATGTACTGACGACCTTTTTGCAAGTGATTCAAAATTGTCCGTCTTTGCAGTCAGTATGAGCCTGTCCTTTGCCCTGGTAAATGCTACATATAATACCCGCAGCTCCTCTCCTAACGTATCTCTCCTAATACAAGCTGCCGTTGCTGCCTTGGCAAATGTTTTTCTCTTCAGTCTGTGCTCTGGATCATACGCATCCGATATGAGATAATAATCGGAATGCATCAATATATCTCCTCCGGCAGACATCTGATTTATCTTCCTGCCCAGACCGCTTACAAATACTACAGGGAATTCCAGACCCTTGCTCTTGTGCATCGTCATTACCCTGACTACGTTTTCATTTTCATCTGATACGGCAGGCTCAGCAAAATCCAGAGAGTTAATCTTCATCCTGCCTATATATCTGAGAAAGTTAAATAGACCCTTATAGCTGCTGTTTTCGTATGCATCCGCCCTGGAAATAAGCGCATCAATATTTGCCTGGCGCTTAGCTCCCATGGTCATACCGCCCACATACCAATAATAGCCTGTCTCGGACAGTATATATCGTAACATATCGCTTATGGACATATACTGTCTGTTTTCCTTCAGATAATCCAACCTGCCAAGAAATGTTTTCAGCTTTCCGACAAGCTCTGTATCCGATTCCGATAATGCTCCCTCACTGCCTTGAAGCCTCTCCTGGCAGTTTACATAATATATGACCTTGTCATAAAACATGGCTTTTTTTGCCAGTTCTGGGTTGTCCCTGTTATATGTGCCGGCGATAATGGCGAGCTCATTTGATGTGATGCCTGCCAGAGGTGATTTCAGCGCCGCTACAAGCTCATAATCCTGATATGTATTATCCACACATGACAGCATGGCAAGCAGCGTCTGAACCTCAGACGCGTCAAAGAAGCCTCCTTCATTTTCGATATATACAGGTATGCCACATTTATCCGCTGCTGCCTGCATCAAAGGTCCCATGGTCTTCATGCTCCGAACCAGTACGACTATATCACTATATCTATATCCGCCCTGCGGCGATGTGAGCTGCCCTATACGCGCCATTATCATCTCCGCTTCCGGATCACATTCATCATCCACTGATACTGCCTCTACGTCAGTCTCATCTGCCGCATCATCCTTCGCTCCATCCGAGATAAGGAACTCGCATGGCGCATCCTCCCCCGGGAAATTTTCATCCAATCCACAGAAATTTAAATATGCATCATCGGAATAATCTATACCTCCGAGGTCATTTTTCATAAGCCTTGAAAATATATCATTTACGGCATCAAGTACAGTCCTTCTGCTCCTGAAATTTCTGGTAAGGACAAGCTTTTTATATTCCTTATCATCCTCAGAGTAGGTATTGTATTTATCTATAAACAGATCCGGTCTGACCATACGAAACTTATATATGCTCTGCTTTACATCGCCTACCATAAAGAGATTATGAATACCCCTGTTCTCCCCCGATACCGAGGTAAGTATGTCCTCCTGGAGGAAATTGCTGTCCTGATATTCATCTATCATTATAGCGTCATAATTTTCAGATATTTCCTTGCCGATTTCGGAAGGAATGGCTTTTCCATCATTGTCATGTCCCTGGCAGACCAGTCGATATGCCATATGCTCTATATCATGGAACTCGTAGCTGTTTCTGCTTTTCTTTTCAGCCATAAGCATGGCATCAAAGCGCTCTGCAAGCTCCAGCAGCTTTATAAGTGGCCTGCCCATTATCGCATATTCATCCTTTATGCAATTCATGGACGATACCAGATTATAGCAGTCATTATACGTCTTTTTGTAGATATCACGTTGTGCCTTTAGGATATTTTGTATATCCTTGTCATAGTTCTTTCCCTTAAGCCTTCCTATATTCGGAAAAATATATTGCTGCTTCTCAATTCCCTTTATCAGGTCCGGCTTCTTTGCCAAAGCATCAAAATAATCAAAATCCTCATAAAAGCTTGCCGCATATCCATCAAATCCTTCATTATCCTCGATTAATGATGTACAAAATTCTGCCAGCGATAAGCAGCAATTTATCTTTTCCTTTATATCAATGAGTGTTTCCTTCATCCATGGCAGCTTCATAATCTCCTGCATATCGCCTGTCAAGAGAGCGTCCTTCGCATTCTGTATCCAGGCATAAGGCTCAGGAAAGCTATTTGACATATCATATATATCATATATTATGTCAACCAGTTTCTCGTCAGATTCTCTCCTTGCAAAACTCTCAACCAAATCAATAAAAGCCATATCGCCTGCCCTGTATTCCTCCTCCAGCAGTTCATCCATAACATCTGATTTGAGCAGTGTCATTTCAGCATCATCACAGATGGTAAGATTTGCATCTACACCGGCCTCATTAAAATGATCCTTTACCAGTCCGAGGCAAAAGCCGTCTATGGTTGTTATTTCAGCCTTACTTATCAGAGAAAGCTGCTTGACCACGTGTTCATTAAACATATCAGCAGCAGCCTCCGCCTCGAGACGTATCGCAATCTTCTCTCTCATCGATGCAGCTGCTGCCTTTGTAAAGGTAACTACCACCAGACGATCTACGTCGGTGCCCTCTTTTATAAGCTCCATTATACGTTCCACGAGCACTGCAGTCTTGCCGGAGCCTGCAGCAGCCGAAACGAGCAGATTACAGTCTCGGGCATCTACTATTTTTTGCTGTTCATTTGTCAATTCCATATCCTGCCGCCTGCCTTTCTATAGATGACCATCATCTGACCTTTATCATGCAGATATTAGAAAATGCACAATATTTGCATGGGTCTTCCTTCTTAATCTTTACCGGATGTATATCGATTTCTCCATCCGCTATACGTTTCCCAAGCTCGCCTATTTTTTCTTCGGTATTTTTCATAACCTCTATTAGCTCATTTTCTGACTTGAGCGAATCATTTTGTGTTAAATTTCCTGACTTGTCATATTTCACCGATTCCAAGGATTTACCGCTGTCATCCATATAGCTGATAACATCAGTATTTTTATTTATATATCCGGTCATGGCGTATTTTTCCAGGCGTTTTTCCATCGCATCCTCATCAGCCTTCAAGCACACTATATCGCCATCTCTTATCGGTTCTGACTGGCACTCCACTATAGGGTCATCAAATCTGTAATATAAAAGCCCTGCCGGTATGACATGACAACCCTGGTATATGCTCTGCTCGAGTTCATACGCTACAGCCGCATATGTAATAAGCTGAAGCTGTCTGCCTGCATCTATCATTTCCTCATCAAGCTTCTTTGCGGATGATTTGTAATCTATAACCTTGAAATATATATTTCCATCCTTTTCGCACACATCCACTCTGTCTATTATACCCTTTATACGCATGGACATCGTGTCGCTCAGCTGATATGTGAAATGCTCCAGGCCGTCTACGCCCGCATCAAATTTCTTCTCTATCATCTCGGGTCTCATGGAACCGGAACGGAGCTGCTCCTGCATGGACCAGATGATATGTCTTGCCATGCGCGCGAGAAGCTTTAGCATATAACGGTTTCTTTCCTGGTCGAAAAAGAACGTACCACCATGCTCCTCTGCGGCAGCGTTTACGGCCGCATCTGTCAGAGCATCTCTTTCATCAGCTGAAAGCGAGCTCCAGTCATTATTATGATAATCCCTTACCTCTCTGAACACCTGCTCCATGACCTGATGCAGCAGGCTTCCGATATTTCTCGCATCTATATTATATAGCTGTCTTTCCTTCAATCGCAGACCATATGTCATAAAATACTTAAATCCGCAATCAGCAAAGGCTTCAAGACTTGATACCGACTGCACCAGCTCCCTACCATATAAGAGTTCTATAACCTCCTTATCAAGCGGCGATTCATCTGTATTAAACTGTCGTCCAGCCTCCATAGCCAGAAGCTCATCCTTATAAGCCTGACCATTTAGTATCTCCTTCAGGCAGGTATTTCCATCTGTCATCAACAGTCTGCGGAGTACGCCCTCCGGCGTACATATATACTCATCACGAAGAGAAAAATCTCTGACCTCAAGTCCCGGAAAGATATGCATGATACGGCTGATGAAATACGACGGATTACTGCCCTTGCCATCATTTCCCATCTTCCTGTAGGACAGATACAGCTTATCAGAGGCCTTTGTAATATTCAGATACAGATAAAATTGCTCTATATATGCATTCTGTCTGTCTGACGGCGCCAGCTGGAAGCCCTTTTCAAGAAGCCTCATCCTGTCTGCGTCATTTAATATGCGTCCTCTTCTGGCAGGCTTTGGTATGATACCGTCATTTACCCCTGCAAAAAAAAGTACACGAATATGGTTCAGTCTCGATCTTGTGATATCTCCTATCAGCACCCTGTCTATGGTCGGCGGTACCGTACCTATCTCTACAGATGAAAGTCCGGCATCCATTACCTCATAATATTCCCTGATATCCATCCTTTCATCGCCCAAAAGCTCTATAACCTTGTCAAATAAATCTATAATCTTCTGATATATACCCTTATATATATCAGAACCATTTAAATCTCCACGCTCCGCAAGCTTTTCTGCATGCAAAAGCAGCTTATCATATATGTCGAGCCTGTTGATGAACTCATATAAGGCTACCGTATAATCCCTGACCGTACTCTCCTTATCATCTATCGTTCGACTTATGTCAACCAATACGTCCCAAAAAGCCTGTCTTGTTTCATCAAGCTTTTTTATATCCTCATCATCAGCATTTCTCCCTATACAGAAGCTTTTATTCCAATATGACCTGCCCCTGATGCCTCTTTTTAGTATATAATTTTCGAGCTGCTCGATGTCCGTGATTTCGATGTCTGTCATGCCGGTCTTTAGGAAACGAAATACACTATTATATGAGAAGTCCTCAAAAAATAAGGCAAGAACACTCCTTATAATCTCAGAACAGGGATTATTTTTAAGTGGTTCATTTGCATCTACAAAAATCGGGATATTATATTCCTGCATGATATCAGCAAAAAGTCCGCAAGAATCATTTAAATCTCCTGTCACAACGGCAATATCGCCGTAGCTGTAGTCCTCCTCATATATGAGCCTGGTTATCTCTGCCGCTATGAAATATATCTCTTCCTTCATATTTTCGGCGGCGATAAGTTCTATGTTATGTAAACCATCTTTTTTTATCCTATATGGATATCTGAATATATTTTTTTCAAGCCATGCGATATCGGGTGCGTTTACGAACCGGTTCTGCTTAGAAGAAATAAGCACCGGAGAAGCGACAGCAACCTTGCTTTCCTTTGCAAGGCTCATGAGCTGCTTCATCGTCGTCTTTGTAAGATAGAAAAGCTCATGGTTTTTTATATTGGTCAGGGAGATATCATCCACTTCAATCGTAAAAGAAAAATATACCTCTTTCGCATATTTAATTAGCTCATTAAGGAGCTTCATCTGCACAGGCGTAAAGCCGGTAAATCCATCGATATAAAATGTACTTCCGGCTATAATGTCAGAATCTCTGATGCAGTCTGCAAGCATTTCAGTCAACTGCTCAGCGACAATATAAGAGTTACCTGTAAATCGTTCAAACTCCTCATATACGAGTGTCAGATCAGAAAGCTTCAGATAGAGTGAACTGTCCTTTGGCAGCTGCTCCTTTACCTGCTCCATCTCATCCCTTGCTACCGCATATTGAAAGAACTCGCTCATCATGGATTTCATCTCATCTATGAAGCCCATTTTGTTTATGGCAGATCCGTATACCTTTAGTCTGTCACGGTTTTCCCACATGATTTTTTTGACAAGCATGCTCTTACCAAAATCCATCAATATCTGACCGGTACTAATCCCCAATTCATCAAACACTCTATATGCCAGTCTGTTAAAGCCTATGGCGTCGATATTCATCGTTCCCTTGTTTGGGTGCGCCGTCACTATATCTCTCTGAGCCTCCAAGGTATACTGCTCAGGCACGATGAGGTAATACATGCCTGAAGGGTCATGGACAGATTTCTCGATTATTTGATTGTAGATATATGTCGATTTTCCTGAGCCTGACGCGCCCAAAATAAATTGAATTCCCATACTGACCTCCATGTAGCATAACTTTTCGCCGGCGATAATATAATATTTTAGATAATTATATATCGTATCAAGGCTTAAAGAAAGGATAATAACATGTCTTCCACGAAACTTATTGTACTAAAATCAAAAGAAATAATATACACTCTGATATTTGCCGCGCTGATTATATTGTTTATCATAATCCTGGTAATCATGTTTGGGTCTGACTCAAATGATAATGACAGCGCTACAGAGGACATTTCTGAGGAAGTAACCTCAGAAGGAAATGGCGACGCGACAGAATACATACCGGGCACCTACAGCTCCACTATAACTCTGGGCGAATCTACGGTAAGTGTCATGGTTACCGTAGATAACAAATCCATCACTGACGTATCACTTAAAAATCTGGACGAAACCGTTACCACCATGTATCCTCTCCTGCAATCGTCCATAGAGGATATAAATACACAATTACAATATACCATGTCCATCGATGACATCACATATTCGAGCGACACGCAATACACTACATCAATATTGTGCAAGGCAATCAAAAATGCCCTTGAAGATGCTGTGGCAAACTAACAAACTAATGCTTTACTGCCACATTATCCTTATCTTTGAAAATGCTGTCTGACGGCACATATCCTCTTACCCGGGACAGTGGATAGATATTGGTATGACTGCCAATTACTGTTCCGGGATTTAATACGCTATTACAGCCCACCTCAACATAATCTCCCAGCATCGCACCAAATTTTTTCATACCTGTAGCAATATCAAAGTCAGCACCCTTTACATGAACCAGGGTCTTATCTGACTTTACATTTGATGTGATACTGCCTGCACCCATATGCGATCTGTAACCAAGTATCGAATCTCCAACATAATTATAATGAGGCACCTGTACATTATTAAAGATAATGACATTTTTTAGCTCCGTAGAATTTCCTATAACACAGTTTTCTCCTACGAGCGCATTTCCTCTGATAAAGGCACACTGTCTAACCTCTGTCCCTGCGCCTATGATGCACGGGCCTGCTATATATGCAGAATCAAATACCTGCGCCGTTTTGTGTATCCAGACATTTTCATCCCTCAAATCATACTCGTTCATATCAAGGCTCTGCCCGAGCTCCAGGATGAAATCCTTTATAAGTGGAAGTGCCTCCCACGGATAGGTAAGTCCTGCCAAAAACTTAGATGCCGCAGTCTGCCCCAAATCATATAATTCCTTTATAGTAACCTCTTTTACTGTATCCATTTTTATTTGCCTTTCTTCATATAATAAACTCTTGTCCGGTCAAATACGCCGGTCATCTGATTCTGATTACTTATATCCTTTACGATATTGGTATACTTCCTGACAAATGATGTCATCTTTTCGGTATACTCCTCCTTTGAGATCGTACCTGACGCCACGCCCTCCAAGCCTTTCTCCCAGCTGGCCGTAAGATCCGCCCGCAGCAGACCGCTGATGGAATAATATACCACATCATATATTATCTCGCCCAGGAAGGTAGGTGTTACAATCTGTGTCTTTTTATTCAGGGATATATATTTATTATTTACGAGCTTTGTGATGATACCATCCCTGGTTGCACTGGTTCCTATCCCGGCACCCTTTATCTGAGCTCTAAGCTCTTCATCCTCTATAAACTGTCCGGCATTTTCCATGGTCAGGATGAGTGAGCCTGAATTATATCTCTTTGGCGGGGTTGTTTCTCCCTCCTTTATCTCTGGAGTATTTAGATGGAGCACATCTCCTTTTTTCATTTTGCCTATCTTTTCGATAAATTCCGGGCTGTACTTTTCTTCATCCTTCTTTTTGTCAAATCCATGATTTGCGACACTGAAATATCCGGGCTCGATAAGGTACTTGAAGTTTGCAAACAGGAACTCATCATTTCTATTTAGCGTTATGGCAACCTTCTGATATACGGCAGGTGCAAAAAATATACTCAGGAATCTACGGCAGATGATCTGATATACCTTAACTCCTGTCTCGCTTATACCCTTTAGCGCATTAAGCCCCTGCCCTGTAGGAATAATGGCATAGTGGTCTGTTATCTGCTTATCATTGACATATTTGGTCTTTGCTATGCTTTTGTATGTACCCTTTTCCAATATCTCGGATGCGAAACTGCCGACCGACTGCAGCCTCGTAAGTCCTGATATATTTTTGCTTATTTCCTTTGCTACAGCAGTTGAAAGGACTCTGGCATCAGTTCTGGGATATGTGACAAGCTTCTTTTCATATAATTCCTGAACGATGGCCAGTGTATCTGACGGGCTGATTTTGAACAAACCGGAGCAGTCATTTTGCAGCTCAGCCAGGTTATAGAGCATAGGAGCCGACTTTTTCTCCTTCTTTTTTTCCATCTGAGTTATCACTGCAGGATACCCGTCCGTCTCAGCCGGAGCATTGGAAGCCGGAGTTTCACCCTTGCTCTCCATAAGCTCCGTACAGAGCTTTTCCGCCATTTCCTTTTCTTTAAAACCGTTTTCCTTATATAGCAGTGGCGAGTTAAAATATCTGCTCCCGGAAACTGCCTTCCATTCAGCCTCAAATGTCTGCTCGCCTGGCATATTAACCTGTGCAGTTACCCTGTAAAAAGGTGTTTTTACGAAATCTCTAATCTCACGCTCTCTTTTTACTATGATGCCAAGCACGCAGGTCATCACCCTGCCAACCGCAATCACGCATTTATCGGCATTCAAATAATTTTTTACTACATTACTATATTTGAGTGTGAGCGCCCTGGAGAAATTTATACCCATCAGATAATCCTCCTGCGCCCTCAGGTATGCAGCGTCACTTAACGCATCATAGCTGGCAAGCGGCTTCGCCTCAGCTATGCCTCTTTTTATTTCCTCCTCGGTCTGTGAATCTATCCACACACGCCTCTTCTCTTTCTGAGCAGAAACTCCGGCTGCCGCATCCACCAGGCGATATATATACTCTCCTTCTCTTCCCGAATCCGTACATACATATATGCACCCGACATCGCTCCTGTTCAAGAGCCTTTTTACTATATTAAACTGCTTTTCAACAGGCTTTATAACCTCATACTTATATGTCTGCGGTATAAAGGGGATAGTCGCAAGGTTCCATTTCTTCAGCTTTGCATCATAGGCATCGGGGTAACTCATAGTAATCAGATGACCTACACACCATGTCACGATGGAATCGTCCGACTCGAGATATCCGCTTCCGGCATTTCCCTTCACGCCAAGCACATCGGCAAACTGCCTGGCAACGCTCGGTTTTTCTGCTATATATAAATTCTTCAATATGACATCTCTCTTTCTTTATATGGTGTCTCACCGCCTATAGAGGCGTGAAGCATCACCCATCTGATATATAATAGCATATAAAAGCCAATTTTACAGTAGAAAATTTATAAGGATTTTAGCTGTAAATGAATTGTAAAAGAATCTAAATTATGCGATAATTAAGTATCAATGGTTTCGTGTAAATAACGATATCAGAAAGGGGAATGACATGGATAAGATTTTATATTTTGATATATGTTCCGCCACTATTCTTCTTATTTTGATTATATCCACGTTATTTCGCCACATGGTTCGTGGGAGAGTGAACAGATTCTTCTCTACATTGCTGGTTATAACCCTGATGGCTGTATGTATGGATATACTTTTTGTGAATGCCGACAGAGAATGGAGCACCGGACTCTTATATACCCTGAGGACACTATATCTGATCCTGGTAATGTACAGCATGCCTATCCTGCTGGTTTATATCGTGTCGCTTACTGATACCTGGCATATTATCATGAAGTATAACATCATATCATTTTTGTTATCGCTTCCATTTATTATCAATTTTATCCTTCTGATTGAAAATATTTTTATACATAATGTTTTTACCATCGGCAGTCATGGCGAGATGTATAAGGGCGATGCCTATAGCATCTTATATATAGGAAATATAATATATCTCATCGCGGGCTTTTGTTATGTATTATATTTTCACAAGCTGTTTACTCCGAGTCGGCTGACGGTCCTGCTCACAGTATTTGCAGTATTGATATATTCGTCTGTCTGGCAGATAAATCATCCGGGTATGACTATTGAGATATTTTTCAGTACCATATGCTACACCTTTATTTCACTCATGATTCAGCGGCCTGAGGATGTCATCGATATAGAGACCGGACTCAGGAATCTCCCAACTTATGTGTCAGATATAAACAGGGCCGGTATGACAAAGAAGCCAAATCGCATCATCATGCTAAATATCGTAAACTTTCACACCGTCAAGCGTATGATAGGCTACCAAAATACCGACCTTATACTAAAAAGCATCGCCATCCAGCTTCATAATATAAATAAAACCATGCATCTCGACGCAGATTTATATTACCTGGGAGACGGCAAATTCCGCCTCGTAACAAAGATGTCAAAGGCTGAATATGTAGACGAAGCAGCAGCATTCATCAACAAGGCATTAAAGCCAAATGTCACAGTCGGTCCGCTTGAGGCAAATCTCATCGGTTGCGTATGCATAGCCGACTGTCCGAAGGATATCCCTGATGCAGAATCACTCATATCCTTCGGAAATGTATTAAATGAAAAATACTACACCGGTGATGTGCTCTATGCCTCTGATTTATACAGCAGGTCGCGTTTTGATATCATGAAGGATATAGACAGCATCATCGAGTATGCTCTGGCTCACAATCAGTTTCAGGTATACTATCAGCCGATTTATTCCGTCGAGGATAAGAGCTATCATTCAGCTGAGGCGCTGCTCCGTCTGAAGCTTGATGATGGAAGTTTTATATCTCCCGATATATTTATACCGGCAGCTGAAAAAAGCGGAGCAATCAATAAAATCGGCGACTTTGTGTTGGAGGAGGTTTGTAGCTTTATCTCAAGTGATGAATACAAGAGTCTCAATCTGCGCTACATAGAGGTAAATCTCTCTGTCATACAATGTATGCAAAGCAGCCTGGCAAAGGATGTCATATCCACAATGAACCGCTATGAGCTTACTCCATCGCAGCTCAATCTTGAAATCACTGAAACCGCCGCGTCCTATTCACAGAAAACGATGCTCGACAACCTGCACCAGCTCTCAGAGTCAGGCATAGCTCTTTCTCTGGATGATTTTGGTACGGGATACTCCAACATGATGAGGATAGCCTCCCTGCCGTTAAATATAGTAAAGCTGGACAGAGAATTTATATGTGCCGCAGATGACAAGAATATGCGGGTGGTATTGGAAAATACGATACATATGATAAAAGAGATGGATATGAAAATCGTCGTCGAGGGAATAGAAACAAAACACCTTGCCGACATATTTGCAAAGCTTAAATGCGAATACATCCAGGGATATTATTACTCAAAGCCCCTGCCAAAGGATAAATTTATAGAATTTGTTTCCTCAAACAGCTAGAATGATTTACTAAAATTCCTTACGCGCCCCTGCGCATAAAAAAGATACCCGGTTCATATCGCCGGGTACCTTTTTTATTTGAACTATTTATATCCTACTGCTCAAATAAGAGCTGCTCGTATGTAGGGAATGGCCAAGCCTCCTTTGGAAGCTCCTTCTCAAGCTCATCAGCAGGTGTCCTAACTGCATCAAATGCTGTGAATACTGTGTCGTGGTAGTATTTAGCCCATGCAAATACATCCTCTTCTGCTTCCGGTGCCCTCTCTACCAAATCCTCAAGAGCTGTAGTTGCTGCCTTTAACTCCTCCAGCTTCTTTGAGATAATATCAAGTAATGAAATCTGAACCGTAGGCTCTATGCCTAATGCCTTGATTTCAGATGCTCCCTTTGCAAGCTTTGCCTGATATGACATAACTGCCGGAATGATTTCCTCATTTGCCATCTCTATCATGGTAAGGGCTTCGATATTTATCTTCTTACCATAGTTTTCAAGCATGACATATGCTCTGGCTTCAAGCTCATCCTTATTCATGACACCCAGGTCTCCAAACATCTCGATGTTCTTTTCTGTTGCAAGATAAGGAACTGCGTCAACCATACATTTGATATTCGGAAGGCCTCGTCTATCAGCTTCTTCAACCCACTCTTCTGAGTATCCGTTTCCGTTGAATATGATTCTTCTATGCTCGGTATAAAGGTCTCTGATCATCTTCTTTGCTGCTGTTTCAAAATCATCAGCACCTGAGAGCTCATCAACCATCTTCTTTAACTGATCGGCAACGATAGTATTCAGTACCATCATAGGGAATGCGATGGACTGTGTTGAACCAACCATTCTGAACTCGAACTTATTTCCTGTGAATGCAAATGGTGATGTTCTGTTTCTGTCAGTTGCATCCATTGTAAATGTAGGAAGTGTTGATGCTCCCGATACATATTTCTTACCCTTTAAGGATGATGTAGCTTCACCTGTTTCAATAATCTGGCTTACGATATCCTCAAGCTGCTCGCCAAGATAAACTGAAATGATAGCAGGAGGTGCCTCATTTGCTCCAAGTCTGTGATCATTTCCTACTGATGAAGCAGAAAGTCTTAAGAGCTCTGAGTTATTATCAACTGCTGCGAGAACAGCTGCAAGGAAAAACTGGAACTGAAGGTTATTTTCAGGGTTCTTGCCCGGATCCATCAGGTTCTCACCCTCATCTGTAGAGATAGACCAGTTGTTATGCTTACCTGAACCATTGACACCTGCGAAAGGCTTCTCAAAAAGCAGACACTCAAGATCATGCTTTGCAGCAACCTTCTTCATGGTAGCCATAACCAGATGGTTCTGGTCAGTTGCAACGTTAGTTGTCGAGAAGATAGGTGCTAACTCATGCTGTGCAGGAGCAACCTCGTTATGCTGTGTCTTTGCCAGGATACCAAACTTCCAGAGCTCTTCATTCAGCTCAGTCATGTACTCTGCTATCTTATCCTTGATTGCACCAAAATACTGGTCATCAAGCTCCTGTCCTTTAGGAGGCATCGAACCAAACAATGTACGTCCGCACATCTTAAGATCAGTTCTCTGTGCATATTTGTCTTTATCGATAAGGAAATATTCCTGCTCAGGTCCGACAGATGCCGTAACCTTTGTAGCTGTAGTATTTCCAAACATTCTAAGTGCGGCAACTGCTTCCTTACTTATGGCATCCATAGAACGAAGAAGCGGTGTCTTGTAGTCAAGTGACTCGCCTGTATAGGATGTAAATGCAGCCGGGATACAAAGGATACATGTTCCCTCAGATGTATTTTTTACAAATGCAGGTGATGTACAATCCCATGCTGTATATCCTCTTGCTGAACAGGTCTCACGAAGACCACCTGAAGGGAAAGATGAAGCATCAGGCTCAGCCTTAATCAGCTCCTTGCCGGTAAACTGAAGGATAACTCCGCCGTCGCCGGATGTGCTTATAAATGAATCATGCTTCTCTGCTGTTGTCTCTGTAAGTGGCTGGAACCAATGAGTATAATGCGTAGCTCCAAGCTCCATAGCCCATTCCTTCATGGCTGCAGCAACTGAATCAGCGATAGATGTATCAAGCGGCTCTCCCTTATCAATTGTAGCTCGAAGCGATTTGTAAACTGCTTTTGGCAAACGCTCTCTCATATCCTGGTCAGAAAAAACGTGTGAACCGAATACGGATGTAATTTTGTTCATCATAATATTGTACTTCCTTTCATGATTGAATTTATCTGAGAAAATGTAAAAAGGTGCCCTCTATACGAGAACACCTTTGTTCATTCACTCAAATCTGATGCAGTTAGAATACTCTTTTTTTTATGAAAAATCAACCCCTAATTTTAATTTTTTATATTAGTTATTTGCTGACTTTTCTAAAGTTCTTCTTTCCACGTCTTACTACCACACCATCTCCATCAAATTTCTCCTCCGGGATAAGTGTTGAGATATCTGTTATTTTTTCTCCATCTACTGCAGCTCCGCCCTGCTCTACGGTACGCCTGCCTTCATTTCTGGAAGCTACCAGGCCTGACTTTACAAGCAGGCTTACGATATCTATGCTTCCATCCTTGAAGTCACCGGACTCAAGCTTTGATGAAGGCATATCGGCTGCTGCGCCCTTAGAAAATAATGCTCTGGCACTCTCCTGAGCCTTTGCTGCCTCTTCCTCTCCATGTACCAGCTTGGTAAGCTCAAATGCAAGGATTTCCTTTGCCTGATTTAACTGGCTGCCTTCCCAACTATCCATCTTATCGATTTCAGAAAGAGGCAGGAAGGTAAGCATCCTGATACACTTTAGCACATCTGCATCAGCCACGTTCCGCCAATACTGATAGAACTCAAATGGCGAAGTCTTATTTGGGTCGAGCCATACCGCACCCTTTTGAGTCTTGCCCATCTTCTTTCCCTCGGAATTTAGCAACAGGGTTATGGTCATGGCATATGCATCCTTACCAAGCTTTCTTCTGATAAGCTCTGTACCGCCAAGCATATTACTCCACTGGTCATCTCCGCCAAACTGCATATTACAACCGTATTTGCGATATAATGCATAAAAGTCATAGCTCTGCATAATCATATAATTAAACTCAAGGAAGCTAAGACCCTTTTCCATACGCTGCTTATAGCACTCCGCACGAAGCATATTATTTACGGAAAAGCAGGCTCCAACCTCACGAAGCACCTCTACATAATTTAAATCCAGAAGCCAGTCAGCGTTATTTACCATAAGAGCCTTGTCATCTGAGAAATCAATAAATCTACTCATCTGCTTTTTGAAGCATTCAATATTATGCTCAATGGTTTCCTTTGTCATCATCTGACGCATATCCGTACGTCCCGAAGGATCTCCTATCATACCCGTACCACCGCCAAGCAATGCTATTGGCTTATTTCCTGCCATCTGCAAACGCTTCATCAGGCAAAGCGCCATAAAATGTCCTACGTGAAGACTGTCTGCTGTAGGATCGAAGCCTATATAAAATACGGCCTTACCGTTATTTACCAATTCTCTGATTTCATCCTCATCTGTAGTCTGGGCGACAAGTCCTCTCGCCACTAACTCCTCGTAAATCTGCATTTCTTTATTTCTCCTTTAGATACTCAAATCTTTTATTTTCAAACATTTTTTATTATATATGATTTCACATATTTTTCAATCCTTTATTTTCCGCCCTTACTATGCCTGCTGCCACCGAGATAAAAAGGAACAGATATGGCGTCGTTATCGACTGATTGACATTGAATGCCGCCTGAGCAGCATAGCTGATTACAGACAGGGCAAGCGCCCAGAGTACAGGATTGTTCTTTGCCCTTTTAAAGCACATGACAATAGTCGAAACAAGAAGCGCCACAAAGGATGCTGCCCCCAAAATTCCCATGGTTATCAGATATTGCAGATATTCATTATGAGCGTTATCATATACCGTACCCGTGACTGCATTCATCTCGGCATAATAATTCGTATTCATAAGGGCGGCAATGGTCTCATTTCCATAGCCTATCAGCTTATCCTTCAAAGAAAAATCCTTATATAATTCCATCAGTCTAATCCACACATATCCACGGTATGTACCCCAGCTATCATCAAATGTAAATAAAGCAATCTCCTGGCTTACCCCATATATGACAAATACGATGATGGAAATAAAAATGACAATCGCCACGATAAGCATCTGACACCTGACAGGCATCTCAAGCCTGGCGCCAAATAGTTTACATAATATATATATCACAATCAACGATGACGTTATTACAACCAAAGCTCCTATGCAAGTTGACATAACGCTAAAGCCCTCTATATCATCCGGTACCTCCCCCATGTATTTTGTTATGACGGCCATCAGCGTATATCCAAAAGAGCCATATATCGCGGTCTGCAGATACAGAAGCTTTTTCCTGTTATAAACAGCCACAAATAAAAAAGCAACGATTGCCGCTCCGCAGCCGGCATACGCGCAGTCACTGTCAGATGCTATAATTGCCGCAAATCCAAGCCCTATCGTAATCCCATATGTTATCCTGGATTTGAGCTCCCCGGCAAAGATATAAAGGCCAAAAAATAACGGCAACGATACACATATAAATCCTGCAAATGTATTTATATTTCCAAAGGTAGATACAAACATATGCTGCTGCTTCTGTGTCACGTTCTCTAATAGTCCAAAGACATCAAAGCCCAGATGCTGTAGTATCGCAATCACATATGTAAAGCTGCTTACTGCGGCAAATATCTGAAATATATATCCGACAAGTCTCAGGCTATAGGACAGCATGATATACATGACAGCCATCAGCAGCAGGAACTGAAGGCCACATCTCCTGCCATTTATACCGGTATAAGCTGCTGATTTTACAGGTGCATTTAAGAATGCGAGAAATCCCGAAAGCAGGAACATAAATCCGCAGATATCCACGACCATGAAGCTGCCCTTATATTTTTTCTTTTCTGTGGATCTGAGGGAGAGCTTATCAGTCTCCAGCATGAAGATGCCTATTATCATAAGAAATCCATATATAAGTATCCCTACCCTAAGCAGGGTAAACTTGGTGAGTGTAATATCGAAATATCCATCATGCATAAATAACGGATATAATGTAAGCATATATATCAGAAAGCAGGATGAAACTGCATTTACCAGCTTTATATCGGCTTCGTGCACATTTACTTTGGAGCTCATGTCAATCTTTCCTTCAGAATTTATTTGATTTTATTATAGCTGTTTTTGCAGATTAAAGCAATGGAGAAAGCAGCCGCAGGATAGGATCTATCAGCATCACGCGGCTGAGATTATTTCGACACCACTCAAGATCGATTTGCTCTGACTCCAAAAAGGTAGCCTGCATATCACGCTTAAGCTCCTCTATGACGGACGTCTTATATAGCAGCGCGCCACATTCATAATGATGATAAAAGCTCCTGTTGTCCATATTTATGCTGCCTACAAACGCGAGCTCATCATCGCTCAGGATACATTTGGAATGTATAAAGCCCGGTGTGTATTGATATATTTTTACACCGCATTTAAGGAGCTCCTTATATGTCGATTGAGTCATACGATATATCATCTTCTTGTCCGGTATGCCCGGTGTTACGATTCTTATGTCAACTCCTCTTTTTGCTGCAAGCTTACACGCTGTCATCATCTCATTACCTACTATCAGATATGGCGTAAAGATATAGATATATTTTTTTGCATCATTTATCATCTGCATGAATACATTCTCGCCTACCGGCTCAGATCCCAGAGGATTTGTAGCAAATGGCATAACATATCCCTTTGCGGTTTCCTTTTCTACCTGGTCCGGGATGAAATTCAGATAATTTGGATCTGTATATCTGACAGCATTCCACATCTTGAGGAACATAAGCGTAAATTCCCACGCAGCATCGCCTTCGAGTCTTATAGCGCTATCCTTCCAGATCCCATGCGGATGTATGACATTTATATATTCATCGGCCAGGTTCACGCCTCCGGTATAAGCTATCCTTCCGTCTACAGATACTATCTTTCTGTGATCCCTGTTATTTAATATAGTAACGAGAACCGGCGCTATCCGGTTAAAGCTTTCGCATTTTATACCATAGCCTTCAAGCTCCCTGAAATATTTTTTGGGCACATTAAATACAGAGCCTACATCATCATATATGACTCTGACCTCCAGCCCCTCATCTACCTTTTTCTTTAATATCTCAAGCACAGAATCCCACATAATGCCATAATTTATAATAAAAAACTCCAGGAATATATATTTCTTGGCATTTCTCAGATCCTCCAAAAGATCAGGATACATATATTCTCCCATGGAATAGTACTTTGTCTCCGTATTTTCATACAGATGTGCCCTGCCATAATCGGAGGTATAGGTGAATAATCCTTTTACAGGTTTGCCGTTACAGACCGAAACAGGGACATCTCTGCCATCCCTTAGATTTTCTAAAATCTCCTGCTGATGAACCCTCAGCATATTTTTCTTTAACTTCTTTGGAACAACGACATGACCATATAACAGATATATCAGGCCTCCAAGCAGAGGAAATGTCAGGATGGGAACTATCCAGGCAAGCTTAATAGAAGGATTTACATCCTTCCATATTAGATATAATACAGCAGTAAAGCTTATAATACGCAGTATCGCCGATACAAAAACATAACCATACTGCAGATAATATATACCAATAAAAAACAAAAGCAGTTGCATCGCTACTATCAGAGCCGTAATCACAAATCTGCTAAATATTATATTCAAGAATTTCTTCATGCTCTCTTACCCTTTAATACGCTTATGTGTATTCCTGTCTTCATCAATTTATATAGTATATGAAAAAATGAACCTGCATATTTATACAGGTTCATTTTAACTCACACAATAAGATTTGTCTGAGAAATTTGTATTAAATTTTTTTAAATTATTCTAAACTGATTATACAGCCCGGATTCTTATTTCGCTCCGTTTGTTATGACCACCTTGCCATCTATAACCTGAATCTTTACCTTATTTGAATCAATTCCGGCTGATTCCAGGATATCCTCGCTGATCTGTACACGATGAGCCTTATCAAGGACGGAATATTCCTCATGCGAGTCGCTACCGGAGAAGCTGCCGCTTTCAAGGCTGTTCATTTTTTCACGATAATCGGCCTTCATAATCTTCTCGGTGCTTATCTTGCCATCAGATATCATAACCACTCTGCCTACCTTATTTGCCAGGCTGATATCATGGGTTACGATGATTATCGTAATGCCAAGCTCTTCATTCAGCTTACGGAACAAATCCTGTATCATATTTGATGTCTTTGAGTCAACCGCGCCTGTCGGCTCGTCAGCCAGAAGTATCTTGGGATTATTTGCCAGACCTATGGCGATTGCAACCCTCTGCTGCTCTCCTCCTGACATCTGTCCCGGATAAGAATCTACCTTATCTTCGAGGCCGACCATACATAAAAGCTCATAAGCCCTCTGTTTTTTCTCCTTGGCATCTCCCTTTGAGAAGAACATCGGAACCTGCACATTTTCAAGCGCCGTCATATAAGGAAAGAGATTTCTCGAATTTTTCTGCCATACAAAGCCTACCGTGCTCTTTCTGTATTCCACCAGCTCCTTGTCACTTAGGGCAAATAAATCCTTGCCGTCTACATAAAGCTTTCCTGCCGTCGGCCTCTCCAGACCTCCAATCATATTTAGCAGGGTAGATTTTCCGCTTCCACTCTTTCCGATTACAGCCATCAGCTCTCCCTGTTTGATAGAAAGCTCCAGACCCTGAAGCGCCATAACCTCTACATCATCTGTCTTATATATCTTTACCAGGCCGTCGCACTCTATGATATTTTCGGATTCCGGCTCCATATAGCCGGCCGTTGTATTTTCATCTGTATCAGTCTGCATATTCTGTCGATTCTGTTCTTCCAACAATCTCACCATCCTGTATCTCATATACTATATCGCCGAGCTCCATCAGATTTGGATCATGTGTAGTCATGACTATCGTGATACCATACTGATTTACCAGATCCTTAAACAGCTTCATTACAGCAAGACCTGATCCCGTATCAAGCGCGCCTGTGGGTTCGTCTGCAAATATTACCTTGGGCTTATGCGCCACAGCCCTTGCTATCGCAACCCTCTGCTGCTCTCCACCTGACATCTGATTTGGCATATGATACATACGGGATGAAAGTCCTACCATGGACATAACCTCTTTTATACGGGCATCCCTGTTTCCATCATAGTCAGCCAGTCTCAGACTGAAATCAACATTTTCATATGCATTCATGATAGGTATGAGGGCAATTGACTGAAATACAAAGCCTATATCATAGCGTCTGAGAGACTCCTTCTCCCTGCCGCTCATCGAGCTGATTTCTCTGTCGCCTACTATTATCTGCCCATCCGTTGCATCATCAAGAGCACTCATGATATTTAGCAGGGTGGTCTTGCCTGAGCCAGACCTGCCCTTTAATATCGTAAGCTTTCCCTGCGTGATATTCATATCAACGCCCTTTAATGCATAGAAATCATCGCCATTTCCCATCTTGAAGCATTTTGTTACACCATTTACCTTTATCATATCCATAGCTTAGTCCTCCCCGAGCTTAAGTGCCTGTGTGATGTTCATCTTCTTTAATATAGTCCTTATGACTGCGAAGCAGATGATAAACATCGCAATTATCACGACTGTAAGCTTTATAATATCAAATACATTTACCGCAAGTCCTATCGCTATATTATGAGACTCTGGCAGATAAACGACAGCTATGAGCTTTACAAACAGATATGTAGCAAGTGCTCCTACCCCATATCCTGACAGGCTCGCGAGGAACGAGCTGAATATCTGCTCATTAATAAGCATGGTGTTTATTTCATGCATGCTCATACCCATGGCACGATATATACCAAATAGCAGCTCTCTCTGCTTGATGGATGTGATCCAGTAAATCAGGAAGCCAACCAGACACAGCACGATAGATATGACAAAGCTAAGTGAGAACAGACCGTTAGTGATAAGAACCATAGGCGACTGCTGCATATCGTCTACCTCCTCTGTCACTGCTGTGTAGGATTCGATATTTACATCCTCATCCGTGAGATAATCTATGATATCATCGCAGGATACTCCATCCTTCATATTTACCCATACCTGATATGGTGTCTGGCCAAATGCGCTTACCATATAAGCATAATTGGTAACCACCAGATATTTTTCCGTTTCTACGGTATTTCCTTCCTCATCAAGGCTGTAGGTATATTGCTCATACCCCGGGAACGCATCAACTATGGCGCAAATAGACAGCTGCACCGTAGCGATTTCCTCTGTATGCTTGGTTTCAATCGGATTATATCTCGTGATGCTTATGGTATCTCCGACCTCAAGACCGCCATCCTCCGCCATATTCGACGAGATTATAACTCCATTTGTTACCTGGGCGAGTTCATTCAGATAATTGTACCAGTGCTCATCATTTATACCGCTCTTTAGCTCTGCGGTCTCGCCAAATTCCTTGGTATTGATACCCATCATCACGTTGTTGTTATATGAGTTTCCTCCTATATTTACCGTGACCTCATCATCATATAATACCTTGGTTACACTGTCCGCAAGATTGTCATCTACGAGATTTGAGTAACGGCCATAATCATTTTCCGTATAGTACCAGTGTACCTGCTTGTCAGAGTCAGTATATTTACCAAGCGGCCATGACTCGTTCACTATCATATCCGTGCCGACATTATACTCTATACGTTCTTTGTTATTTTGATTGATGGTCCTTGCCATGACAGAGTTGAACAGTCCCATGGCTATTGTCATAACCAGGAATACCGATATAAAGCCCTGCTTTCTGCTAGTCCTCGTAATCTGCAAAAATGACGCATAAACTGCAGGCGGCCAATGCTTCCTTCCGATAAAATAAATCAGTCTGATTATGTATTTTATGATTCTGAGTATCAAAAGCCCTATGGCAAATATAAAGAGCGACGAATCAAGGAAAATCAGCGGATCAGGATTTGTTCCTGATAATATGTCAATAGCTATGCTGTCTCTCTGCTTGTTATAATTGTAAAGCAGATAGATTGATACGGCAGTAAATATTACATCCAGGAAACATTTTTCCCAAACCGGCTTATCGTTGGTTTTATTCCTTTTGCTCTTTTGTTCTACTATCGAATTTCCTGTATATTTCAGTACAGGTAGCGTCATAAATAAAACAGCCACGGCTGCAGCAATAACGCTGTACAGTATCATCCAAAGGTCAAAAATATAAAATTCCGTGGACTGCTGCCCAAAGCTCAAAAATGACGTACATCCCGCGGCAATCTTACAAAGCAGATATCCGAGCGGTATGCCTATCACGATACCTATACATGAGAGTATGGTTGCCTGTCCCAGATATATCTTTAATATCTGCGCAGTGCCAGTACCCCTGCTCTTTAGCATCGCAATCTCGCCATCCTCCATCTCTATAATCTGCCCTGATACCATATAAATAAATGCTATAACCAGCACAAATACAGGCAGCTCTAATACCCACAGGATAATGGTAATCGATGAAGCGTCACTTTCATAGCTGGTCAGAGTTTCCTCAAAATTATAAAATACCTGACTGTCAAGCTCAGTAAACTGCTTTGCATAATAGTGTATGTCTGAGGCGTTTGAATGCGTGATCTGACTGTAATCAAGCATTACGTTGTGGAAATAATATATGGTATAAAAGGTATAATCATTCGCCACTTCATTAAATACATCAGCGCTTACATATATGTTTTTTTCTATTTCGGCAGGCGTCGTGTACCAGAATATATCTGAAGAGCTACTCTCCTTAAATACACCCACTATCGTAAATTTGAGCGTGTCTCCGGAAGCATTTGTTGTGTCTGCATAGTCTATAACTTCGCCTACGGACAGATTGAGATTATCCATATCCTGCCTGGTCATAATGCATGGATATGTGCCATCGTCAAGCACGGTATCAAGCCCCTCTCCAAACAGTATCTCTATATGCTCCTCCATATCATCTATATATGAGATATCAATAGCCTTATTCAAGCCTCCCAGATTCGTATTTGCAAATGTTGCATCGAGCATGAGTCTGGTCTGGGATGTCTCCTTATCTATATCCAGATAATCCATCCATTTATCTTCATATGTGGATATTCTTTCAAGTACAGCCTCCACATCTCCATATTTTTCCATGTCACAGGAGCCGTTTCTGCCTATCACGGCCGAATATTCATTATTTTCCTCTATATATTCATCAAACTTCTCAGACAGCATCATGTCCAATGAGCCGTGCTTAAACATAGGATTACAGCATACTGATGCCACAAGCAGTACAATACCCAAAAGCAGGCAGGCATTCAACCATTTTTTATTTAACAGCTTTACTCTTAAAAATTTAAACATCCCTACTGCCCTCCTGACTCTCGTGCCAGTATGTCTCCTTCAGAAACGCCTGAGAGTATACATGTATTTGAAACATCCTTTAGTGTTTCATCTATCTGAACATACTGCTTTATAAGCTCTCCATCATATACCTTCCATACGTAGTTATATACCTTGCCATTTGTCTTATTTGTCTCTGTATAGATAAGTGAGCTCGGTACCGTTATAACATTTTCTAGCGTCATGGTGTCATATGCCGCCTTATATGATTCAGGAGCATCATAATAGCTGTCATCATCCACCTCAACGTAATAGCATTGCAGTCCATATGCTGTTGTCGATGTTATGTAAACCTTGTCATTTATTGTAGTTATGTAAACCTTGCTGGAATTTATATTGGAACCAATACATCTTCCTGTTATCTTTACGCTCTCGTCCTCATTACTTACAAATGTAATCCTCTGATTGATGAGCATACCATCGCCTTCATCGACTGTTACGGCAATCTTCATATCGCTGTCAGATCCGATGGAAATCATATATGCGCCTGCTTCCACATTATTTCCGGTTACATAATATATTTCTTCGACTGTGCCTGAGCTTTCTGCATATACACTTACATTTCCGCTTCCATCATTATTTTCCTTCAATTCTTCATATGAACTGTTCAGGCTGTCCATCTGACTGTTATAATTCAGGGTAAGCAGCTCCTTGTTGTATTTTGCTATATTTAAATCACAGTTAAGTCTCTTTGTCATATAAAGTGTATTATCGCCTGTACCGCCTTCTTCCGTTTCAGCCTCGGCATCTGAAGGTGTCGCCGTATCTGTGGTATAGCCTTCCTGCTTCGTGCCATTTTGATATTCCTTTATCTCATTTGAGATGGATGTTATCTCATCATTATATGACGCAAGGCTGTCGTTATAATCGTTCACGGCACTTTTTATCTCATTTTCCATCTGGAGCAGTTCGGCACTTCCGCCTCCACTGTCTATGGTAAATAGCAAATCGCCTTCATTTACGGCATCGCCTTTATTTACATTTATCAACGTGCATTCTCCTGATACCGGAGCCTCATATGTCTTATAGGATATCGGCTTCAGCGTCTGCTCATCGGCTGATACGGTCACTCTGAGGTCGCCAAGAGCTACTTCGTATTCTGAATATTCTGAAGGAACCATAACATCAGAGGTATAACAAACCATTTCGCCCTCTGAAAGCCCCGATACGACCTCCGTATAATTATCATCGTAAGCTCCTATCACTATGTCACGTCTTTCCTTCTCTCCTGACTCATTCTTTACATATACGAAATAATTCTCTCCCTCCTCCTGAAGCGAATCATTTCCTATGATTAGCACATTTGATACATCCGATGCGCTGAAATATAGCGGAGCCAGATTCCCCACGGTCAGCAATGAACCCGAAGCGTCAGCCAATTTGAATCTGACGCACGGATATGTCTTGTTGCTCTGCGCTGTGGCAAGCTCTTCATTTGTATATTTATACTCAGTAATATCATAACGGGTGCCGTCTATAATCGTATACATCATATTATAGCTGCTATAGCCCTTTGTTGATACCTCTTCATCAGAGATTTCTATGTATGCGTCATCATAATCCGAGATTATAACAACATTTTCAGAAGCCTCCACCTGATAGGATGTGGATATATCCTTGACATATGTCACGTAGCCGGAATGTCTCGCAACCATCGTATTATTGTCGCTGATTTCCTGCTTCTCTTCTATCTCTTCCCTTGTATCCGCTATCTGATGCTCATAGAGCAGATTATCATATCTGTTATTTTCCGCATTAGTTGCCTTTTCGAGCTTATATGCATCAGCAGTTTCGGTATCTCCGGCCTCTTCATACGCCTTTATGAGCCAGCTAAGCTTTGACTGATTTTCCTCGTAGATTTTTTGATTTATATCATGTGTGGCGATCTGATTATCCAGCTGTGCCTGAGCCTCCTCCAAGGATGAGTCAGCGCTTTCCTGGCTGGCGGTCGCTATCACGTCTCCTGCCTCTACATAATCTCCTATACTGACATCTATGCTTTCTATATTTACAGATGTAGTATAGAAATGGCAGTAATCATTTGGCACGACGGAGCCAATCTTGATGATATTTTTTCCTATGTCGCCATATTCTACTGGTCTGTAGCTCTCATTTGTAGACACAGGCTCCAGCAGCTCGGGGATATCCTCTGTCTCCGCTCCACAGCCTGTGAGGACGAGAGACATTCCTATGATAAGTGATAAAATCCTTGTCTTACTTCGTTTATTTCTGTTTTTCCTCATCAATTTAATGTCACCTGCTCTCCGCCTTCTAAGCCGCTTTCTATAATGGTTAGTTCATCCAACTCATCGCCTATGGTAACCTGTACCGGCATACGATATCCGTCTTCACTGAGGACATATACATAGTACAGGCCTTCATCCTCTATCACTGCATCCGAATCGACATATACCACATCCTCTATAGTTGGTTTTTCTATCTCCATGGACAGTTCATCTGATTCAGATACGGCGCTCATATCGTTAAGAGGTTCAAACAATATAGTCTGCATGTCCCTTCCGGTAGCCTCATTGACTGACTGCGTGACCTCAACCACCTGCATATCATATACGGCTATGCCAAATTCTGCCTGATATACATCACCGACATTAAATTCATATGTATCATAGGTCGTCGCAATATAATCTGATGAACCCGATACGACGGTAATGATATTTGTATTTGAAGTAACATAACCATAGTTGAGCCATTCGTCCATATAGGTTATGGTTCCGGCTTTTTCGGCTGTCAACGTATACTCGGAAAGTCTCTCCGTCTGTTCCTCCACATACAGCTCCGCTATCTGCATATCCAGCTTCAGCGACTCTATATCCTCCGTATAATCCTGACTCGAATCTATCGCCATAAGCTTCGTATAATGGTCAATAAGCAGCTGATCCTCCTCCTTCTGGTTGGTATATGTCTCAATCAGCTCCTCTATCTCGTCAGCTTCAAACTTTACCATGACATCGCCTTCTTCGACGCGGTCTCCTACTGCTACATTCACGCTCTCAACCACCAGATCGTCCCTGTCTACCTGATATATCAGACTGGAATAATCGTCAGGCTTCAGAGTCAGCTCAAGAACCGACGAAATGTCTCCCTTTTGCACCTCTGCTGACTCATGTGTCTTCATCTGATATTCTTCTGTATGAATGTCCTGTTTATCAGCAGAAGCTGCCTGCCCACATCCAGTAAATATGAGCAATATCGTCGAGACACAGGATGTAAATATTACACGCTTTCTTTTCACCGTAAAACCTCCTCGTTATTGAATTGCATATTAATACATTTAAAATAATAATACACTCAATTGAAGAATGAGTCAACTAAGCTAACCTTAAGATTTTTTTAAGATTTGCCGCAGCAAAGAAAAAAGTCGTATTAATCTCTTAATACGACTTAAAATAAAAGGATGCGGGAGATGGGACTTGAACCCACACGCCGTTTCCAGCACTAGATCCTTAGTCTAGCCTGTCTGCCAATTCCAGCACTCCCGCATATTACCTGCGTCGAG
>X287_Common_Brushtail__coassemble_32_pt1 | contig 28364 bp, 25 predicted proteins | sample X287_Common_Brushtail__metabat2_low_PE_009 | metagenome-assembled genome bin X287_Common_Brushtail
CTTGGTGCCGGTAGCTAGTGCGAACCTTCCGTAGAAAGCCTCGCTATCGTCTTTGCTGTGTATACCGTCTGGTCTGCATGGTGTAATATGGCGGGGCGTGTCATTTCTGTGTGTACTGTTTGGACTGCATGAAGCGATAAGTCGCAGCGCTCCTACTCTGATATCAAGACAGCCTGAACCAGGAAGCGCTCATCATCATCTCCCGTACAGGTGGACAGCGTAATCACCCTGCTGTCTGTGTCTACTTCGACATCATCGAAGTAAGTCCCATCGACAGCCCACGTTTTTATATCATCCAGGAAGCTTTGTCTGCCCGTCTCATCATCGAAATCATAAGCCTCAGGGATGTATGTATCGTCATAGACATATGCCGCAAAAATCTTATATGTATATACGCTGTCAGGGGTGTAGATATATACGTATCTGTTATCCCTGCAAAAATCCTCATCCTCATAATTATGAAGACTGCGAAACATACTTCCATTTCTCATATTGTGCCCATAGACTATCGTATCAAAGTCATCAAACGAGCTGCTATTTACACTCTGGATGAAAATCGCACCATCGACATTTGACTCTCCATATATGTCATGAGAGAGATAATATTCATCATCCTCAGGGTGCTTTACGACAGGATAATCTATATCCGTCCCCGGCACGTAAATCCACGCAATCACATCCTCTGCCGACTCCTGTATTTCCTCAAAATCTATCGGTATATATGTGGTCTCCGAGTCCTCTATATTGCCTGCCATATCCTCATCATACTCATATGCCTGCTCTGTTGTATCACGCAGCTCATCCATATTATTTCTGTTTTTCATATCCTGCATGACATATCGTATAACAAAGAACGCACCTATAGCAAATAACGCCAAGAATATAACAAATAAAATACGCCACACCGGATGGCCATGTTTCTTCCTGCGGCGTACGATATCTGAGATAACATATGGAGCCGGTTCATCATCCGGTATCACATCCTTTGCCCGGTCATCTGTCACAGCAATCGGCTTTTCCGGAACATCACTAGACTCATCAGCAAGTCCCATTTCCTTTAGTGATGCAGCTATGGCAAGAGCCTGTTTCAGTTTTTCTTCATCAAGGATATTCTTTTCTCCTGCCACGAATGCACCTCCATGTAAGATACAATATGGCTCGGAAACTCCGAGCCATATCACATTTTGTCAAGCAATTATTATCTTGTTACATTTTTTATAAGCAATTATCATATAAAGGATATTTCTCAACGATGCTCTTTACAAGCCTGTCTGCTGTTTCCTTATCCTTATCAAGCACACATGCCTTTATAGCATCTGCTATGATTTCCATATCAGCTTCATTTGCTCCTCTGGTTGTTACGGCAGGAGTACCAAGTCTGATACCACTGGTAACAAATGCAGATTTCGGATCATTTGGAACAGTATTCTTATTTGCTGTGATATGAACCTCATCCAGGAGCTTTTCTACTTCCTTGCCTGTCATATCAAGTCTTCTAAGGTCCATCAGCATGAGGTGGTTATCCGTACCGCCTGATACGATATCAAAACCTCTGTTCATAAGTGCTGCTGCAAGAGCTGAAGCATTCTTTACTACCTGCTTCTGATAAGCCTTGAACTCATCTGAGAGTGCCTCCTTAAAGCAGACTGCCTTTCCTGCTATGACATGCATCAGCGGGCCGCCCTGTATACCAGGGAATATAGCCTTATTGAAATTGAACTGCTTGTTCACCTCTTCACTGCACATTATCATACCGCCACGAGGGCCTCTCAATGTCTTGTGTGTGGTAGTGGTGGTTACATGAGCATATGGGATAGGACTCATGTGTAATCCCGCAGCTACCAGACCTGCTATATGTGCCATATCTACCATCAGATATGCGCCGACCTCGTCAGCTATCTCGCGGAAACGTTTGAAGTCTATAGCTCTCGCGTATGCAGATGCGCCTGCCACGATAAGCTTTGGCTTGCACTCCTTTGCTATGGCAAGTACATTGTCATAATCTATAAAACCATCATCATTTACACCATAAGGTACACAATTAAAATACTTACCTGACATATTTACAGGTGAACCATGTGTCAGATGTCCGCCATGATCCAGATTCATACCCATGAAGGTATCACCAGGCTCCAGTATAGCAAAAAATACAGCCATATTTGCCTGTGCGCCTGAATGAGGCTGCACATTTACATATTCACAACCAAATAATTCCTTTGCTCTGTCCCTTGCCAGATCCTCTACTACATCTACATACTGGCATCCGCCATAGTATCTCTTTCCAGGATAACCCTCTGCATACTTATTTGTCAGGTGGCTGCCCATTGCTGCCATAACAGCTTTAGAAACCACATTTTCCGAGGCAATCAGCTCCAGATTCTGGTTCTGTCTGTGAAACTCATCTGTCATAGCTGCTGCGACTTCCATGTCAACCTTTTTAATCTCATCAAATCCGAACATTCAATTAATACCTCCAGTGTATTTTTATTATCTCAGGTCAAAGTATATCACACTTAAAAATCACAGACAAGGCATTTTATAAAAGAATGTCGGCGAGATACAAGCAAATCCTAATTGTGTACAAAGAGCTTTTCCCCGTCATAATCCAGGATAATATTCGAGCGTGTATCTATCCCGCCTGAAAGTATCATCCTTGCCACAAGAGTTTCTATATTCTTTTGGATATATCTCTTTAAAGGTCTGGCGCCATACACCTGGTCATAGCCCTGCGAGATAACTGCATCCTTTGCCGCAGGCGACAGACTAATGGTCATCTCCTTATCGCGCAGTCTGCTATTTAGGTCTGCTACCATCAGATCCACGATACCGGCTATATTTTCCTTCGTAAGACTCCTGAACGTGATAATCTCATCCACACGGTTCAGGAATTCCGGTCTGAAATGTGCCTTCAGCTGATTCATGACATTTTCATGCAGATCCTCATCTATCTCGCCAGACGTCGCAGCTATATCCGCGCCGCCTATATTAGATGTCATGATTATTATCGTATTTTTGAAATCAACAGTCCTGCCCTGTGAATCTGTTATACGTCCGTCATCAAGCACCTGCAGCAGCACATTAAATACATCAGGGTGTGCCTTTTCTATCTCATCAAACAGCACGACTGAGTAAGGCTTTCTCCTTACTGCCTCGGTAAGCTGTCCACCCTCGTCATAGCCGACATATCCCGGAGGCGCTCCTATCAGCCTCGACACGCTATGCTTTTCCATATATTCACTCATATCGATACGGACCATATTTGCCTCATTATCAAATAACGCGGCGGCAAGGCTCTTTGCAAGCTCAGTCTTTCCTACGCCTGTAGGTCCCAGGAAGATGAATGAGCCTATCGGTTTGCCGGGATCCTTTATCCCTGCCTTGGAACGGATGATGGCATCGCTGACATAATCAACGGCCTCATCCTGTCCTATGACGCGTTTCTTTAATTCATCTGCGAGATTGAGTGTCTTGCTCTTTTCGCTTTCTGTCAGCTTTGATACAGGTATACCGGTCCACTTCGATACTATCTTTGATATCTCCTCCTCGGATACTACCTCATGTATCAGCTCGCGTTCCTTATCCGTTGCAGCGCTTTCAGCCTGCTCGAGTCTCTTTTGTGCGTCAGGCAGCTTGCCATATTGCAGCTCGGCAGCCTTATTCAGATCATAATTTCTCTGTGCGACCTGGATATCTGACTTTATCTGCTCGATTTCTTCTCTTAAAGCTCGCACCTCCTTGATGCTCGATTTTTCCTGCTCCCATTTTGCCCTCAAGGTATTTGCCTCATCCTTCAGTTCTGCAAGCTCCGCCTGCAGAGCCTTGAGTCTTTCCATGCTTCGATGGTCATTTTCCCTCTTTAGGGCTGCCTCCTCGATTTCTAACTGCATAATCTTATGTGTGACCTCATCTACCGGAGCGGGCATCGAGTCAAGCTCCGTCTTTATGAGCGCACATGCCTCATCCACCAGATCTATCGCCTTATCAGGCAGAAATCTGTCGCTTATATATCTGTTTGAAAGGACGGCGGCATTTACCAGAGCCGCATCAGAAATCTTCACACCATGAAATACCTCATAACGCTCCTTGATGCCTCTCAGTATCGATATCGTATCCTCGACCGTAGGCTCATCTACCATGACAGGCTGGAAACGTCTCTCGAGCGCTGCGTCCTTTTCTATATACTGTCTGTACTCGTTCAGCGTTGTCGCGCCGATACAATGGAGCTCTCCTCTGGCAAGCATAGGCTTTAGCATATTGCCGGCATCCATCGCGCCCTCCGACTTTCCGGCGCCAACTATGGTATGGAGCTCATCTATGAATAGTATGATTTCGCCCTCGGATTTCTTCACCTCATCCAGGACATTCTTCAGCCTCTCCTCAAACTCGCCTCTATACTTGGCTCCTGCCACCAGCGCGCCCATATCAAGGGCAAATATTTTTTTATTTTTCAATCCGTCCGGCACATCTCCTCTGACTATTCGTTCAGCCAGGCCTTCTACTACCGCAGTTTTTCCGACTCCGGGTTCTCCTATCAGGACGGGGTTGTTCTTGGTCTTACGGGAAAGTATACGTATGACATTTCTTATCTCATTATCTCTGCCTATCACCGGGTCGAGCTTCTGCTGTCTCGCTCTCTCCACCAGGTCGTAGCCGTATTTTTCCATGGCTTCATAACCGCTATCCGGGTCATCGGAATCCACTTTCTTATTTCCTCTGATATCTGCCAGACTTTTCAGGAAGGTATTCCTGTTTATCTGCCATGACTTCAGGAGCGGTTTTACGTCGCTATCAGCCTTTTCCAGGAGGCCGAGGAAGAGATGCTCTATAGACACATAGGCATCCCCCATCTGCTTTGACTCCTTCTCCGCCTGTATCAGCACCTTTGAAAATTCATTTCCAGCATACATGTCTCCTCCGCTTACCTTCGGATATGTAGCAAGCTTCGCTTCTACCTGTGCGAGTGCCGTGCCCGCATCTGTGCCCATCATGTCAAAAAGCTTTGCTATAAGACTTTCGTCCACGTCGAGCAGTCCTGCCAGGAGATGCATCTGCTTCAACTCCTGATTATCATACTCGAGCGCCTTCTCCTTTGACTTTTCTATAACCTCCAGCGACTTTCTTGTAAATTTATCCATATCCATAATAAAAACCTCCTAACCAATTATTTTTTCCAAATTATATGCATTTATACATCCATCATCTGTATATCCATATACAAGATAACACTTTTATTAGCACTCGTCAATAGTGAGTGCTAATAAATTTTCATAAAATATCCCGCATGATTTTGTTTTCTTTCATGCGGGATTTTATTATCTTATTTGTCTTATTTGTCTTCTGTCATCATCTTTGCAAACTCTGCTATAAAGTCCACACTTTTATCAAGACCCAATGAGCTGCTGTTGATACACAAATCATACGAATGTACATCGCCCCAAGTGGTATTGGAATAATTTGCATGATACTGTTTTCTCTTTTTGTCATGCCTGTACATTTTTTCTCTTGCCTCGACCTCGCCAACACCAAATTTGGTCATGATATGTAGCAGCTTTTCATCCTCATCCGCTGTGATAAATACTGTTACCAGATCTTTATATGCACTGAGCACAGCATCGGCACATCTGCCTACCACGACAAACGATTCGCCGGATTCTGCCTTTTCCTTCAGATAATCAAACTGCATATTGGCTATATGCCATTCCATGGAATTTGTATGCTCGCCAAGCTTTCTGGCAAATAACAGATTCTTTGGCTTTTCGTCATATTTCTCCATTTCCTCAGTCAATACGCCTTTTTCCTTTGCTATGTCCTGAAGGATATTTCTGTCATATAATGGCACATTAAGCTTTTGCGCCAGCATTTCTCCAATCTCATGTCCGGCACTGCCATATTCTCTACTTATCGATATAATCATAATAATCCCTCCATACCTATATTTTTATACAACAACGCCTTCGTTTTATTATGTCTAATGCACATATTTAAAACGGAACCGCTCTCGCTCGGTTATACACGTAGCAGTGCTAAATTCGCATCTAAAGATGCTCATTAAGAACCGACGTGTATAAATGTTCCGTTTTGAATAGTGCATTAGTCAATAAAATGAGGTTTTTACACTCTAACAATACATTATAAATATCATAATCATTGATATTGCTACAACCAGGAAGGTTGCAGGGGCCGCAGTCTTGCAATATTTGCCCCATCCGATTATATGTCCGTTTTTCGCTGCAACAGAGGTTCCTACTACATTTGCTGAAGCGCCGATAGGGGTCGCGCTGCCTCCTATATCAGTACCCATGGAAAGTGTCCATGCAAGCACTCCAAGAGGAACTCCCGTAGTCTCAGCCAGACTGCTGATGATAGGAATCATCGTAGCAGCAAATGGGATATTATCTACAAATGCGCTGGCGATAGCCGATATCCATATGATTATCGCTACCATCAGATATATATTATCTCCACATATCTTTCCGATAAGATTTGCGATTTGTTCCAATATGCCGGTCTTCTCCAGACCGCCTACGACTATGAACAGCCCAACAAAGAATAACAATGTCTTGTAGTCAACCCTCTTTAATATATGAGGGATGGACTTTATGTTGCAAATCAGTGTAATAATCGCTATTACCGTACCGATAAATGCTACTGTGAGTCCCGATGCGGAATGTGTCACAAGAAGCACTACCGCACATCCGAAGATGATGCAGCTGATGATAAAATCTCTCTTATTTGTTATCGCTTCCTTTGGGTCAGGCATGGTTGATGTATCAACGTCAAGTCCCTCTTCGCCGAGGAGCTGCTTGCGATAAACCATATAAAAATAAATGATTACAACTATGAGTGATACTCCTGCTATCACACCCGTATGTGACAGGAAATCAAAAAATGAATATCCGAGTGACGTACCTATGATAATATTTGGCGGGTCGCCGCACATAGTCGCGGAGCCACCTAGGTTCGCGCAAAATATCTCTGATAATATCATCGGTATCGGGTCTATCTTTAGAAGCTTTGCAAGCTCAACGGTAACTGCCGCCAGGAACAGTATAACCGTGATACTGTCAATAAACATCGATAAAACTGCTGCCATTATCATAAATACTATAAATAACGGTATCGGTTTATAATGAACCAGCTTTGCAAGTCTCATACAAAGCCATCTGAAAAATCCTGCCTTTGCCATACCTTCAACCATAATCATCATACCTGCGATAAATATAATGGTCGCCCAGTTGATGCCCGAGGAGCCTTCGCTGCCCTCGCCTGCCGTATGCCAAAATTCCAACGTAAAGATGCTCTTTACATTGAGTGTCTCCATCACTGCGCTGCCGCTTCTCATCGCTACTCCAAATACAAAAATCAGAGTAAGGAGGCCGCATCCCAGTGTGACATAATGTCTTTCGATTTTATCCATTACGATGAGCAAGAACATCGCAACGAATATGACCACTGCTAAAATCTGTGCTGTTAACATTCCAGTCTTCCTTCCTTCTTGTGCTTATTTTAACAATTTCCAAATACACAAAATACAACTTTTTAAACTGAATGTCAACAATGCTTTTTTATTTTTTACACACGCACATAGTCAAGCACTTCGCCTATTTTTCCCGCAATAAGAAGGTCTGCATTTTTGTCCGAATATGTAGGCGACAGATTGATTACAACGAGATTTCTGCCTCTAAAATATCTGATAAGTCCTGCGGCAGGATATACTACCAGCGACGTGCCTCCTATAATAAGGGTGTCAGCCTCGCTTATATATCTTATCGCCGCTTCCATATTGTCCGAATCCAGCGCTTCTTCATACAGCACCACATCCGGCTTTATCATACCGCCGCAGCTGCATTTTGGAACTGTGTCAGATGCCACTATATAATCGACATCATAGAAGCTGCCGCATCTTTCACAATAATTTCTGAGCACAGAGCCGTGAAGCTCTATCACATTCGTGCTGCCTGCCTTCTGATGCAGTCCGTCTATATTTTGCGTGATTACTGCCTTGAGCTTTCCCGCGCGCTCCAGCTCGGCAAGCTTTACATGCGCCTTGTTCGGCTGTGCATCCGGGAATATCATTTTGTCCTTATAAAATTCATAAAACTCTTTGGGATGGCTCATATAAAAGCTGTGACTTATGATGGTCTCCGGAGGATATTTGTACTTTTGATTATATAGGCCATCCACGCTTCTAAAGTCCGGGATACCGCTTTCTGTAGAAACGCCCGCACCTCCGAAGAATACGATATTTTCCGAACCATCTATGATATCCTGCAATTTTTCCAAAAGCTCTCTTTCCATAATGACGTCTCCTAGATCTCAGTTATACTGAGTATGATGGTGCATGAGTCTGTGACCGTATAATCATCCGTATCTTCTACGGGGAGTATGATATAGTGAGTTCCCACTTCATATCCCGATACATCAAGACTCAGATTTAAATCTTCCGCCGTAAGGCCTGCTATCCTGTCCGAAAGCCCCGATATAACTATGCTGTCTCCCTCTGCAAATGAAATATCATACGATACGCCTGTTTCCTCTCCTGTCAATGATATATCATCCTCTGTTATCGTAATCTCACGGCTCACATATCTCTCGATACTTACCCTTACACTAATCGAGCTGTTATCATCCGCTACAACTATATCATCAGGCAGATACTTTGATACATCAACCGTCAGTTCCATATCAGCAGTAGCATCCGTTATATCCACATCTGAGATATCTATCGAAGAAACATCCTGCAGCGCCTCGGCAGTACCGCCTATCGTGATCTCCTCCGGGACGTATTCGATATCCGATACCACATACATATCCGGCAGCTCTCCTGTAGTCGATATATTTACCGGCACTGTCTTTGTCTTATATATAGGTACAGTAACGCTTATATCCTCCGATGCACCCGTGAGCTTATTTGAATCTATAATCTCTCCAGAGAGATCGTAAAATACAGGCTGCATCGTAGCCGATACGTCGCTTGACTGACCCGATACATCTACACTTACCTCTACGGTTGCAATACTGTTTACAACACTGGCAGCACCTGTTACAGTAATCAGATTTGGTGTGGCAACTCCTGTTCCTACCGTGTAGCCATCTTCAACGTCCCCCATCGTTGTTACAGTTATAGGAAATGACTGGGTTTCCTCAGCCTCAAGCTCTATAACCATCATGTTATCTACTATCGATATGGTTATCTCATTTTCTATGGCCTCACTAATTGCCTCTACCTGTATCTGGACAGCATTTGTCACAGACAGCTTTGACAGGTCTGCAGTAGCATAAAAATCATCCGCGGTAAGCTCCTCTACAATAGTTCTTCTTCCCTTTACCACTATATCTACCGTATCTCCCTCAGAGATATCATATAACTGATTGATGGACGTGATGGCATCTTCGTTTAACACAGTAACAGGGATATCCCTGATGGTCTTTGTCACAGAATAATCATCCAGATTTAGGACTATCAGCCATACGATAAATCCCAAAATAAGTGCCAGAATCTTAAGTCCAAGGTTACCGAAAAGTTTATTTTTCATTCGCAAGCGACCCCTTTCCGGCTTTGCGCCTTTTGTGTTTTTTACCGTCCTTTATCTCCTGTGTCTCGTTAATCTTTAACGCCTGCAGATGTCTTCTGACACCCTCCTGGTCGAGATTTCTGTAGAGCTCTCCGCCCTCAGCCACAGAGATAGAGCCCGTCTCCTCTGAAACAATCAGGGTAATGCAATCCGACACCTCTGTGATGCCGATACCAGCTCTGTGTCTGGTGCCAAGCTCCTTGTTGATATTCATATTATCTGAAAGCGGCAAATAGCAGGTAGCTGACAGAACCCTGTCGTCCCTGATAATCACTGCGCCATCATGAAGCGGCGTATTGTGCTCGAATATATTTACCAGGAGCTGTCTGCTTATTATCGCATCTATCTCTATACCCGTATCTATATATTCGCCGAGTGCCACCTGATTTTCTATAACTATCAGCGCGCCCGTCTTTGTCCCTGCCAGGTCTGTCACCGTCTTTATCAGCTCGTATATACTCTTGTCCGACAGTTTTCCCTCATCCGTCTCATGATTGATGATGGACTTGACAAAATTCTTCCTGCCCAGCTCCTCCAGTCCACGGCGGAACTCCGGCTGAAACAGTATAATGAGCGCTATAATGCCGACATTGAACGCGAGCTTCAGCAGATACAATATCGTATTTAGCTGAAATACAGCCGCCGCTCCCATGATTATGAGTATGACAATGATACCCTTGAGGAGAGTCCATGCTCTGCTGCTTTTGAACCACAGCATAATTTTGTAGATGACAAAAGCGAGGATAAGTATCTCAATGATATCGAGTATATCCGGCACAGTAATATAAAACCAGTCAAAATACGTATGAAAAAACGTAATTATTTTATCCATAGCATGTGTCTCCTTTCCTTGTAAAATCACAGGCGACTGCAAAACCTTCTGCCAACATGTATCAGCTAAAGCACAGTCTTACAATCGCCTGCAAATCCGCAAATGCCATAGGCATCTTACCTTATCTTTCTGACATTTTTATTTGACTTTGCCACAACGACCTTTGGCACAGCCTTAACATAATAATAATATTCATCATCCTCGAACTGCGTCATCTCCGTCCGCGAATAATCCACCACTACCTTAAAGAACTGGATAATAATGGAAATAATAATGGCGCCAAGCGAGCCAAGCAATATGCCTGCCACGGAAAGTGAAGCCTCGAGTGCAAAGTTTCCAATCAGAAACAGTATAATCTCAAACAAACCGCCTACTATAATCGCAGCATACCATGAATAGTCGAATGAAAATCTGTATATCAACGCCGTAATTACTATGACTACTGCAAATACAACTATGGTAAGTATAAGATTTTTATCCTCTACCAGATGCTGGAACATATACTTATATCCCTCTATCAGATCTTCCTCGTCGGTCACCTTCATCAGATCCACATATAGAGCCGCATGAGTCATAAAATAATAAAATATGCATCCAAATGCTGCAGATATGATGCCGGCAGGTCCCGCAAACATGCCCGCTATAACAGGCAGAAGATACTGCATCTTAAATATAAAAAACAGCGGCGCGAACATAATCAACCATGCGGTCTTTGGGAAAAATCTGATATAAATACAATACATCAGTATAAAAATAATCAAAAATACAACCGCAATCTCCTTGCTTGCCGAAAAAAGCTGCGCACATGCAAATATACCGCCCAGAGCGAGTGCTATGCCCTCTGTCATAAATGCACATACTACCGACAGAAGGAAAATAATCAGGCCACTGCTTACTGTCTCATTATAACCTGTAAGGTGATTTATCGACCAGAACATCAGCAGATAAATCAAAAATTTTACTGCCGGTGTAATAAACTTGTCATACTTGCTTATAAAGCCTCTGATATTGTCACGAATCGTAAGCAATGCTGCCATTACTTCGTCCTCCTTTTTTTGTTTGTTTTATTTCCGGATTCCTTATCATAAAATTCTATAAGCTCTTTGAGATTATGATTGTATTTTATAAGCTTGGGCTTTGCCTTTGCATATCTGTAGGTATAGAGCACCCAGGCAAAAGCAATAAACGCCACACATGTTATGCCATAAGCGATAATAAGCTTATAAGCGAGCTTGAAAAAATCCATATTTACAAGATTTTCTATGATGGTGCCTATATTGTAATATATATACGATGCTACAACCACGATAAAGAGAACCGTCGTGGTTATAAGCGTTTTCAGACAATTATATTTGACGTAATCACTTTTGAAATATTTTGCTTTATCTAAATCCTCCTTGCCAAGAGACTGCTCATACATCGCAAGCCTTGTCATGAGAATTACTTTTTTCTCATTCAACATACCAGTTCTTCTCCTAAATCACTTGGAACTTCTTTCCTATTATAATTCATTTAGTCTGTTTTGTCACTATATTATATTTTTCTTAATATATTTTTTCTTCGCATCAGATATGGCTCCGATAGAGCTTTTTCCTGCGTTTCCTTCTGACTGGTCTGTGATTATCTCTCCTGTACTGCTGTAGGGTCTCAGCGATGGTATTATAATCTCTCTCAAATAATTCATCACTTATCTGACCGGCAAGTATGTCAGCGGGAACCCTCTCATATATCTTCTGTCTGACAAATGCTTTGCTTTTATCCTTATATACCGGCATTTTATTGAGCTCTTGTATATGAGCCAGCTCAGGCCTCCACAAAAATCCAAGCTTGAGCTCTAATTTCACATTTTCATTGATACCAGGTTCTCTGATTATATAAAAATCCATAGCATCGTCAATGATTTCAACTGAGATAATACCCCAGTATGGCGGTACGTGGTCTTTTATATGGGTGGCATGCGTCGAGCCGACTACCACAATATTTGAATCAAAGTATTTGTCATAATCTTCTATCTGTCTCTCAAGCCTGGTGTAGCTGTCCGCATCGCTCTTTATCTCTATGCCGACCAGCCTGTCAGGCATGACCATCATGATATCAGCACGCGAGTGTCCCATGCTCTTTTCTTCTAATATTCTTATTTTGCCATATTTTTCCTCCAGAAAGCCAAATAACGGTTCCCGGATATCTCTGTCATGTAACATATATCACTCCAAAAAACCTGCATATCCAACTGACATGCAGGCAAAAGTCTATATCTCATTTATCATATCCCGAAGGCGCATCATGCTTATATCCATATCTGCTATGATATCCGCATAACGCTTGAGCTCCTTTGATATCTCATCTGCCTTCTCATATTCCTTCTTATATAAGAGCTGATAATCAAGCTCCGACCACGAATCCATCGCAACAGTACGAAGCTGCAGCTCAACCTTCATCCACTCTGGCTTTTTCTTGAGATATACAGGCACCTCGATAATGATATGTATACTCTGATAGCCCGACTGGCGCGGCGTCTTTATGTAGTCTTTGATTTTTACTATCCGCAGATCCTCCTGTATCTTCAGGCAGTCGATGACATCATATATATCATCCTGGAACATGCAGGTAGCCCTGACGCCTATTATGTCATTCAGCTTTTTCTTTGCATTGTCCAGATTTATCGTGTAGCCCTTACGGCGAAGCTTCAAAAATATACTTTCCGCGGATTTGATTCTGTCCGTTGTACGAACGATTACGTCCCTCTTCTTTTCCGCCTTTAGCTCGAGCCCTATCATGGAAAGCTTTGATTCAATAATCCTTATCGCCCATGTGCATTTCAGATTATATTCATTATCCGACAGAGAGGAATGAAAATCAGCTATTATCTTTTTATCGCTCTTTGACAGTGCGATTATACTGTTTGATTTGTGTTTTCCTTCTTCGTGCATCAAAACCCTCCTTTTCTATTTGATACCTAAAGCTGATATCTAAAAATCATATCTCACTATCTGGCAGTTTTTTATACCAAAGGCGGCATACTCCGCATTTGTCATATCATTAAAATATGAATGTATGGCTCTGGATATTCCATTATGTGCCACCAGCAGATACACCTTGTCAGGCTCTGTCTTTATATCATCTATCAGATTATAAATCCTCTGGCACAGCTTTAGCATGGATTCGCCGCCATCATAGCTCGTGACAAAGCTTTCCTTTTCTTTTTTGAAATCCTTGCCGTCTCTAGGTGTTGACTCCCATTTGCCAAAGTTTTGCTCGATAAGCCGTATCTCCTCCCTGGCAGGAATACCGGTAAGCTCCGATACATGAAGGGCGGTATCTCTCGCCCTGCTCAGAGGCGAGTATATAATCTCATCAATACGCAGTCCAAGCCTTTGTATCTCGCGGCCTAGCTCCAACGCCTGCTCGTGTCCGAGTGCGGTGAGCGGACTGTCCGTGGCTCCACAGATTTTATTTTCTACATTCCATACTGTCTGTCCATGTCTTGCAAAATAGAAATGTCCCATCATCCTTCCTCCATTCCCTCTAGGATGCAACGATAGCGGACAGATTACTCTGTATACCCTTTACTATGCCTGCGTTATTCATAGAATAAACATGGATATGATTTATACCATTTGCAATTAAATCTATGATCTGATCTGTGGCATATATGATGCCCGCCTGCTCCATGGCATGCTTATCTCCGCCGAAGCGGTCCACAATGCTTTTGAAACGTTCCGGCACATTGCAGCCCGAAAGTCTTACGGCATTTGATACCTGGCTGGCTCTTGTGATAGGCATGATGCCCGGTATCACCGGCACGTCTATACCTGCATCCCTTACCTTGTAAAGGAAATTATAATATATATTATTATCAAAAAACATCTGAGTGGTCAAAAACTCGCAGCCCGCATCCACCTTATGCTTCAGATGCTTTATATCATCCGCCTTATTTATCGCATCAGGATGGCACTCCGGATAGCAGGCTCCGCCCACGCAAAAGCCACCATATTCCTTTATCGCCTGAGTCAGTTCAGACGCATAATGATAATCGATAAAAGGCTCGCCCTCCATCCATTTCGGCTTATCTCCACGCAGAGCCAGTATATTTTCCACACCGGCACGCTTCATCTCATCCAGAGAGGCTTTTATTGATGCCTTTGTTGCGCCCACGCAGGTCAGATGCGCTATAACTGGTACCTGATATGTATCCTGTATACCAGAAGCTATGGCTATGGTGTTGCCCTGGGTGCTGCCGCCTGCACCATAGGTCACGGACATGTAGTCTGGGTGCAGCTTTGCTACATTGTATGCTGCCGTTTTTACGCTTTCAAAATCCGCATCAGTCTTTGGAGGAAATACCTCATATGATATGGTTATTCTGCCTTCGTCAAGTATGTCTCTTATCTTCATTTTTTTAACCCCTTATATTTCATGCTATAGCTTAGTATATCAGACTACACCGTAAAATGCAAAGCCAACCAAAATACAGGCAGCCGTCTGAAACTGTTTATCAATCTATCAGATCATTCTGGAATCTGGAGAGATGCTCATATGGGAGAATGAGCCTGCCTCTGTACAGACCACATCCGTCATTTATCATGGAATTATCCGCCGCGCCAAACATATTTACATCCAGATCGCTTAGGTCGAGCTGCTGGAGCATCAGGCCTCTTTCATATGCTTCATCAAAATATACGCACTCGCCCTCAGGTATCACATCTCTTCTCACGCGCTCGCTTTCCTGTCTCTTCTCATATCCCAGATGGTTTGCCGGGCCGATCTCTGCATAGTCGTCCATTTTCTTGGTACGGAGCTGTACCTCTATATAGCATCTGGCGAGGTTATCATATAGGGTGATATGGAGCGACTGGTAGCCGTAATTTTTTGGATTTGTGATATAATCCCTGAAATAAGGCTGAACCTCCTGGTTTAGCATAGGCGACTGTCTGTCCGCTGCCATGGAGGAAAGCTCCGGTGAAAAGCCTCTTTCTTCCAGAAATGAAGGAAGCTTATTTGCGACATCATACAGATATTTCAGTTCCTCCTCCGAGATATCCGTGCCCTCATCTACATGGCATTTCGGCAGGGACATAACAATCCTGTATGCTATCAGATCCCTGAAGCAGTTCAGTCTGTTCTTTAGCTCAGGCAGAGATGGATATCTGTTATTTTTGACATAATAATCATATATGTACTCCACGATATTTCCGTTAAATTTTTCCTCGGCACGTATCAGCGACTTTATGCGCCCCTTAAATGTAAATGCCAGAAACGGATATTCATTTGCCATATATTTATAAAATTCCCTGATGCGCTGCGACTGAGACGAAAGGAAGTCGTTATGTCGCAGCAGCTCCTCTATCTGCAGCAAAAAATTACAATGCATCAGGTCTATCTGATTATGACTTTCTATAGCCGACTCTCTCAAATCCTCACTGTATCTGCGTAATATCTTTAGCACTGTATCCCCCGAATACAGATAATCATTTAACGTAACCATACCGCTACCTCCGTAAGCTTTATGTCAAAAGAATATCACATTGCGGCATATAATTCAAATATCCTGCCTAAAGCACGTTACCCATTCATATGCTTCATCAGACGTTTGAATATAAACCTCCAATCTGTCGCGATCATAGGCCTTTACATTATAAAAGGGCGCCGATATTTCCTCACCAGCTTCGTCATAGCACGTTATTTCCGATACATTTTTGGTGTCCAAATCATAACAGCATAATTTATATTTCGAAGAAATGAAAAATATCTCCAAACCGTTACATGAAAAATTCGAGGTCTGATTCATTGTTACATCCTCTAATAACGCCTTCATATCATCTGAATATATGCCGACACTTCCATCAGTCAGCATATAAACCAGGTAGCCATCACATATCCCGAGCTTAGCACATCCCTCTATGCCGACAGCTTCCACATGAAGGTTCTCCACATCCACTATATTTACTGTCCCGGTCGAAGAAATATAATACAGTCTCCCACTGTCATATGCTACCGCTCCTCCGGCATAACCCTCTTCCACTAATATCTCTTTCTCACCCGACTCATAATTAATCATTTCTATATCATTTAAATCGGCTATAAATATATATTTGCCATCCACCCAAAAGTATGTGATCTCATCCATCAGACTGCTTTCATAGGATTTATTTTCGTAATTTTGGACATTTACCAGACCCAGATATCTGGTAGAATAATCATATTTCTTTTCCCCTCTGTCCTCGCTGTATATAATCTCCGATGAATAGTCATCCTTTCCTATCTTATAAAAATATACCGTACCGGTTTCATTCTTTATATAATAGTAGTGACAGTTATCATCAGCATAATATCCATCTGCATCCTTCGGAGAAAATACGTCCCGTATGATTAACTCATCACAAAATGTTTTTCCATCATAATAACTTTGTGTAAAGCTTTCTTTTTCCGGTTTTGAAGCAGCAATCACGATACATATCGCAGTTATATATGCGACGACTGATATTCCGGTAATGGCACCATATCTGTATATTCTTTCTTTTTTTATTGACCTGCCTCCGCATAAGAGCACATTTTGTATGGCAATTATAATCAATCCGGCCACAGATAAGGTCAACATTAAAAAATATACCGGGATATTTCCCACCGGCTCCGATATCTGTACGCCATCATACATTATCTCAGTTGATTCGCCTCTTAGATATCCATTACCCAGCAACAGATTCAATGGCAAGATATAATATCTGATCTGTTCCTTGTTAAAAAGCATATATGGCACAACAGATATGGCGCCACTTATAAGCACCGTTCTCCATAGATTTTTACACAACCGCCCAAATAAGCATGTTATCTCTGCGACAAGCAACAGTCCGACGCCCTTAATCATGTGAACCATCAGACAGGTTTGAAATATCGAAAGATCTAAGCTTGAATTTTCATATGACCACAAGCTTTGTATCGGATAATCATATCCATGCAGACCATATTTTAATGTATAATACAGCCACTCACATCCGAACGATATAAAAAGCAGGCACACCAGAAATAATATACTCATTATCTGCCAGGAAAAATATATATCCTTTCGTCTGCGATAGGAACCAAATTTCACGGCCTCCACACCCGTTTCATAATCATATGTTGTTATAAACGCGATAAAAAATATAACAAATGCTATTAATATTATCTCAAGCTTTTCATTACCAATCCATGCCTCCCAGCCGGTTTGCTCTATGATATAGTGTTTTGCCGGATTATCATCCGCATATGATATATACCTTTGCATGGTCTCATCTGTTTCCATCTGAGATATGGCATTCTTTTTTTCTAAATCAAAAAAACCGCCATACTGCTCAAAGAAATCCTCATAGGCCGCATCCGTAACATGAGTATCAATATAAACCGTCTCAAACGAAAGAGAAAGCAGCTTACATATCACAAATATCGGAAGCAAAAGCCATAATCCGCATCTTACCATATAATGTTTCCATTCTATCTGCAACATGTCAGCTTACACCTCCTGTTATTTATTTGAAACGACCCATACAACATGAGACTTACACATATCAGAAGAAATATATATATAACAAGCCACAGCACGTCCGCCGGTACGGCATGGTCAAGTATTCTGACCACATTTAACTGTTTTTCATAAATACCAATATTTAAAAAGCTGTCCCCTGTTAAAATGACGGCAGCAGAGACTGCTGCTGGAACCATAACAGGAAAAAGCCTCCCTGTGCACAGCTGACCGGCTAATACAAATATGAGTGAAATTAAAAATATAATCATTATCCTTGTAGCTGAAATAAACAGATAAAATCCCATAATCGAAAATCCGTATGGGCAATACTCATAATCGGTTATAGCATAAATGGGATTGAATGCGCCTTCCAGATTTAACTTTTGAAAATATACGATGTAATCCTCACAGTACAATACCGTTCCCGCAATAACCAATCCAAGTAAGAGAGCTAAATATTTATTTCTAAATATTCTTCGTTTTTTATTTCCAAGTGTTAACAACATCTGGTAGGTTTCATTTTTCTTTTCCAGATAAAAAAAATAATATGAGATATACAATGCAAATAATAACAACAGCAGTGTTGAAAAGCTATATGAAAATAAATATGTATAATCCTCACTGTTATAGTAATCATTTATGAATCTGTCAGAATAAATCTGCATTATCAGGCGGTTTTTTTCAGTCTCAAAATCATTACCCTTCTCCTGATAAAATTCTGCATTTTCGCCTGCCTCAAGGATTATTTCCCGGATGGACTTATCATATAAAAACTCATATTTATATAAATCGTATATCCGATATCTATAGTAGCTTTCTTCACTATAATCAGACATACCATACATAAAATTCAAATAATTATTATATCCGTCCGAAATATCAGATGCGTTTTCTTCTGTCATCTCTCCCTGATATCTTGCTTCATAGCCTTTATATGTCTCGTCCTGCCGGTCATTCAGGCGATCCTGTAATAAGGGATTGTAATTTAAAAAAATAATTATCTTAATCAGATTTATGACTATAAGAGACGCCAGAAATAAATACACATTTTTATGGAAAATCATCTTTTTGCATTCTAAAAAAAATAATCTCATATCTCTCATCTCCCCACAACATACTGCTCATTTATAAAAATCGACATAAGCATCTTCAATATTTTCACTTTCAATCAGAACTGGGAAAATTTTACCATTTTTCAAAAATAACATCTTGCTGCTGATATCCTTGATATCGGCAATCATATGAGTCGCCATCAGAACAGTCATATCCTTCGAGATGTCAGAAACAATATTTTTAAATCGATTATGTTCTAACGGATCAAGTCCTGCCGATGGTTCATCCAGCATGATAAATTCGGGATTGCCCATAAGCGCTGCCGCAATACCAAGTCTCTGTCTCATACCACCGGATAATGTCTTGATTTTTGCATCAGCCTTATCTGTCAGATTTACCCTGTCTGTCACATCTGATATCTTATCTGATGCATTCTTTCTATCACTGCATCTTATCAGACTCATATATTCCAAAAATTCTGTCACGGTATAATTAGGATAAAATCTCGGATATTGTGGCGCATATCCTATTCTTTCAAGATATGAATCGCCTATATTTCTGACATTTTCCCCATCAATCAGGATATCTCCACCATCCATCTGCACCAGACCTGCTATAATACCCATAAGGGTTGATTTACCGGCTCCATTTGGTCCCAGTAACATATAGCATCCCTGCTCCAATTTAAGTGACATATCGTCCAATATAACTTTTTTTCCGTATTTTTTTCGTATGTTTTTCAATTCAACAATCATTCTTCCACCTCAAGTACAAATGCAATGGTCGGTCTGGCAGTATTATATAACGTATTCCCACATGCACTATATATCACATATCGCCCCGGCTCAAATCCGGATGTATCTATGGTAGCGCTAATCAACGTATATTCATCCTTTTCAACTGAGCATTTTGCGTAATTTTTGCCATCGAATACCGGAAGGAGCTCGTTATCCATATAAAAGCTCGTATAAATACAGTCTATGTCATCTCCATAATATAAAATATCAATATCCAGTTGTTCTCCTTCCTTTACCATATACCACAGACTTTGTGTGCCATTTACCAGGCCGGAAGTTGAAAAACCTACCGTCTCATCATTCAAATCTATCAGATATTTTTCGGCAAGCTCTTCTGTCATCGTAACTTTTGTACTTTCCTCATATACCTCAGCATCATTTACTATCCCCGCTTCATTCATGGTAACAGTTATTCCTGATAGATAATTAACGCTATATTTTTGTCCTGATATAAAATCATCAGTTATCGCGTCCTTATCCTCTGTATTTACATCATAGTCTGCGTCAACTACATCTACTATTTCTATGCTGACTAAATCTCCGGAAGCCCCATAAGGTATAAACGAAATATCAATATCCTTCCATTCACCATCATCTAATTCTACAACCTGTACTATCTCATCTTCAATATTTTCATCCGTATGAAATGGAACAGCAATACCATCGCACAAAACTATGAGCCCGACAGCATCTGCTCCTTCAGCCCTATATTGATATTCTATAACCACCTCGTCTCCATCATATGTATATATGTCTTTTTCATCCTTTATCTGCGCCTCAAGAGAAGATAAGCCTGTATCATTGGGCATTTTATCACTGCCATCTTCCATATCCTGCAAAGCTTCATCACTGCTGTCGTCATCATCAAATACATTCTCTCTATCTCTATTTTCTGCACCGCCCGAGCATGCGCAAAGACAGATGGCAAATATACAAATCATAATGAGTGATATATATTTTCTGCTTTTCATACATCAAGCCTCCAATCGTTTTATAAACAGGAGGATATTAATCCTCCTATCTATAAATTTTAAAATCACCTTAAAAAGATGAATATTTATTTACTCTTGATAAACTAGAACTCCACACAGCATGACATCCATTACCGCTAATCGTCTTATTTGCATATGTCGAATTATCAGATGTTGCCGTTACTGTTTTTGCATTCGAAGCAGTATTTGTTTTAGACATCACAAGTGTTCCATTATAATATCCATAAACTTCAGCAGCTATTTTAGGTGCTGCATTTGTACATTTTGTTGTAGCAGAAATTCTGCGATATGTTGGCGAATTTGATTGACTCCATGTATATGTTTTTGAAGTGCCGGTACAAGTTCCATATGTATTTGTCCATTCAACAGCATTACTTATTATAGGCAATGCCGTTACAATAAACAATACAAGAGCTACAGCCATTATGCTTTTCCTTACTATCATCAACATCATTATACTTCTTTTTTCTTCATTTTTGAACATTCTCCTTTTCAATTAAAAATTTATATAATAAATTTGTATTTTAGGCTTTCTACCATATGTAACATCTTTTTCGGGAGTTTATCTGATAGAAAGCCTTTTTAGTTTAATGATATATTTCTCATTTTTGGTACATCTCCTTTCTTAATATTTTTATAGATATAGTAAAAATATGTTTTCTATTAGCTTACCATATAAACTATAAATTGTCAGCTTAATTTTTATTTAAGAAATATTAATTCTTTTTTAATTTATTCGCTATACAAATATCTTATTAACTACAACAAAAGATTTTTTAGTATAAAATAAAATATGGGAGAATGGCGCATAATACAAGCTTAAAATGGTTATGCTATCATCTGAAAGGATGGTGGAATTATGTCAACTAAAAAGAAGGATAAAAATAATTTTTATGATAATATGGATAATCGAAATGATGAAGAAGGCTGGGAAGCTGAAGACTGCTGGAATGATGAAGGAGACTTAGAATCTGAAGAAGTCCTTGATACAGAAGACGAGCTCCGCATGCGGAGCTCGTCAGGCAGACGCAATCGCTTATAAATGTTCCTTCGCCAGCGCCAGCATCAGTTTTATACGATTTTCCTGATTGACCTTTGTGGCTCCGGCATCATAATCTATCGCGCATATATTTGCATCCTTATATTTTTCATTCATGCTCCTTATCATACCCTTTCCGACGATATGATTTGGCAGGCATCCAAAAGGCTGCACACACACGATATTATTATATCCCTTTTCAATGAGCTCAGACATCTCGGCAGTAAGCAGCCAGCCCTCGCCCATACACACGCCGCGGCTGATTGTCTGCTCGCCGAGCTCCTTTAAATCAGGAAAAGGAACAGGCTTTGCTATCTGTGGATAATCATCTAGTACGGAGAGCATGGTCTTTTCCAGCATCTCCACATATTTTACGGCAAGCTTACTAAAGAGCGCTCCCTTGTTATCTCCATATAAGCGCTGATTTTCCATGCCGATATTCAGACTATACAAGGCGAACCCCAAAAGCCCCGGCACCATAACCTCAGCTCCCTGAGATACCAGGTAGTCAAATAAGTGATTATTTCCGAAGTCGGCATATTTGACATAGAGCTCGCCCACTATACCAACCTTGGGTTTATTTGTCTTTTTGATAGGAATATTACAGAAATCCTCTGCAATCGCCTTAAAGTTGCGTGATATGGATTTCCTTGATATACCTTTATTTCGTGCCAGCTGTGCGGTAAGCTCATCCGCCCAGTATGCCATTTTCTCCTTACAGGTACCCTCCTCTGTCTCATATGGAAGTATCTGATTACGAAGCAGCATCAGGAAATCTCCATACAGCCAGCTTATCAGTCCCTTCAGAAACATCGGTGCCGTAATCTCAAAGCCGCTGTTTTTCTCTATGCCGCCGAAATTTACCGATACGACCGGCACATTATCATATCCCGCCTTTATCAGCGCCTTTCTGAGCAAATGCACATAATTTGAAGCACGGCATCCGCCACCGGTCTGATAGAGCATCAGCGCTGTTTTTTCAGGATCATAATCTCCCGACTCCAACGCATATATCAGCTGTCCGATTACGACGATAGCCGGATAGCAGGCGTCATTATGTACGTATTTTAAGCCAGTGTCTATTATCTTCTGTCCTGAATAATTCAAGAAATCTATATGGTATCCCGCATTACGAAATATAGACCCCATAATGCTGAAGTGCACAGGCATCGCATTTGGTATTAAAATGGTATGTGTGTCCTTCATTTCCCTGGTAAATTCAGGATAATTTTCATTCGTTGCCATGGCTTCTCCTTTGATTTGTTTCTATTCCGGCTGCTGCAAAAAGACTTCGTATGCGGATTTTGGCAGCGCCCATATTTGTAACCTCATCAATCTTGAGCTGAGTATATATCTTTCCCGAAGCCTCGAGTATCGCTCTGGTTTCATCACTTGTAATGGCGTCCACGCCGCAGCCAAATGACACAAACTGCACCAGATTCATCATGTCAGCAGGATCTGTCTCTGCCACATATTTTGCAGCAGCATAAAGTCTGGCATGATATGTCCACTGATTTAGTACGGTGGTGCGGAATTTCTCGGTTTTATGACTGATGCCGTCTTCAGATATAACTATCGCACCCATCTCGCAAATCAGATTATCCAGGCCATGATTTATCTCAGGATCCATATGATATGGTCTGCCTGCTATAACTATCACCGGACGTTTTTCTGCTTTTGCTATAGCGATATATTCATCCGCCTTTGCTCTGACCTGTGACATATAGCTGTCATATTCCAGATAAGCCGCATCTGCTGCCGCCCTCACCTGCTTTACGGAAAATGCCGTCTGCAAATGCCCATTCAGGATATCTGTCATCTTTTTGGGAAACATTTTGCGATTATGTATACCCACAAAATCATGGATGAATGTAACATTTTTTATATCTGACACATTTGCCTTGATGACCTCCGGGTAATATGCCACAACCGGGCAATTATAATGGTTATCGCCCTTTTCCTCATCAAAATTATAGCTCATACACGGATAAAATATAGCATCCGGCTGTCTTTTTATCAGCGCCTCGATATGACCATGGACAAGCTTTGCCGGGAAGCATATGGTATCAGACGGTACGGTCTGCTGACCCGATATAAAAAGTGCTCTGGTGGTTGGCGGGGACACTATAACATTAAAGCCCAGCCTGTCAAAAAACGCATACCAAAACGGAAGCAGCTCATACATATTTAATGCCATAGGGATGCCTATCGTCTTCTTGTTCTCATCGCATTCATTTTTCCTGTACGCATCCAGGAGCCCCAGCTTATATTCATACAGATTATATTTCTTATATCCGGACTTTATCTTTAGCGGCTTCTCGCACCGGTTTCCGGCGATAAACGTCCTTTCATTTCCAAATGAATTTACAGTTAGCTGGCAGTGATTATCGCAGCCATTACATGAAATGACCCTGACATCATGCTTGAATTCCTTCAGCAAAGCCTCAGTAATCAGCGTGCTTGAAGCTCCCTTTTTGGCCTTCTCCCTCGCATACAGGGCTGCTCCATATGCACCCATTATGCCTGCGATAGAAGGTCTCACTACCTCCTGCCCTATCTCCTGCTCGAAGGCTCTGAGTACAGCATCATTTAGGAATGTTCCGCCCTGCACGACTATATGCTCGCCGAGCTCAGCAGCCGAACCGCAGCGGATTACCTTATATAAGGCATTCTTTACGACGCTCATCGAAAGTCCCGCCGAGATATTTTCTATCGTTGCTCCATCCTTTTGCGCCTGCTTGACGGAGCTGTTCATGAATACAGTACATCTCGAGCCCAGCTCTACTGGCTTATCTGCATAGAGCCCCAGCTTTGCAAAATCCCTTATATCGTACTTTAGTGCTTCCGCAAATGTCTGCAGGAATGAGCCGCAGCCTGATGAGCATGCCTCATTTAAAAATATATTGTCAATGGCGTTATTATGTATCTTAAAGCATTTGATATCCTGCCCGCCTATATCTATGATAAAGTCTACATCCGGCCTGAATTTCTTTGCGGCTGTATAGTGAGCCATAGTCTCTACGATTCCTATATCCACGCCAAATGCATTTTTTATAATATCCTCTCCATATCCTGTCACGGCCGCATTTGCAAAACGGATGCCCGGATATTTATGATATATTTCCTGGAGATAATTTCTGATAATCGGGACAGGGTTTCCATGATTCGGGGAATATATCTGATTTAAAATATCGCCGTCGGCATTACAGATAACCGCCTTTACCGTGGTGGAGCCGGCATCTATACCCAGATACATATCGCCATCCGGCTGATTGATATATCTTATATGCGAAGAATTTTTCTCGTGTCTGTCGCAAAACATTTTATATTCTTGTTTAGATCTGAACAGAGGATCGCAGCTTAAGTATGCCTCATTTGCCGAGTAGCCTTTGATGCTGTCTGCAAGCTCTGCCAGACTGAAGGCCTCGCCATCGCCGGAAGCTGCCGCTCCTATGGCTACATAGTAAAGAGAATGCTCCGGGCATCTGCCTGCAAGACCCAGGCTATCATCAAAGCTTCTACGCAGCTCAGAAAAGAATGTAAGAGGACCGCCCAGATACAGAACGTTTCCTTTTATCGTCCTGCCCTGAGCCAGTCCTCCTATAGTCTGATTTACTACCGCCTTAAATATGCTCGCAGCAATATCAGGGAGCCCCGCTCCCTGATTTAATAACGGCTGTATATCTGATTTTGCAAATACACCACATCTTGATGCTATGGTATATAATTTCTTATGCTTCATCGACAAATCGTTCAGGTCATCCGGTGTGACATGAATAAGTGTCGCCATCTGATCTATAAATGCACCCGTTCCGCCAGCACAGCTGCCGTTCATGCGTGCCTCAAATCCATCTGTCATAAATATGAGCTTTGCGTCCTCACCGCCCAGCTCAATGACTACATCAGTACCCGGCATCAGTCTGTTTACTGCCGTCCTAGTCGAGTAAACCTCCTGTATGAACGGTACGTGAACGCTTTCCGCCAATCCCATACCTGCGGAACCGGAAATAGTTACCATCATCTCATCTGTCTCTAGCTCCTTTGCCACGTCGCAAAGCAGCTGCGCCGCCATCGACGCTATCTGAGACATATGCCTGTCATAGGATGAATAAATGACATTGTCCTCTTCGTCCAAAACCACACATTTTATCGTTGTAGAACCAATATCCAGTCCCAATCTTTTCATTTTAATTCACACTCTCTTGTCTTTTGCTCTTTTCAAGCCTGTATTATAGCATTTTAAAAAAACGCTTTCAAGTGTGTATTATATAGATGCTATGGCAGTCTGCGTCCTCCTAATCCAAGGTATGGCCCCCTCACCTTCGTTCGGCGGCAGGTCGTCGGGCGCATTTTAGATGCTGCCTTGCAGCATTGGCGCCCTCCTAATTCTAATACTCATTAAACGTTTGAATACGGTGCGCACAAGCGGCTGAATGAAGAACAGCTGGCTAAGGAAAGCAAATGGAAGGTTATAGCACACCAGCTTGACCCAGTTTGCCAACAATGTAAATATGTTAAAGCCTTCGTAATATGGATAATAAAACCACGCTGCAAGGAAGCTCATTGCAGGGCACATAAGTCCGACTGTGGTGCAGATTATAGCTGACTCAAATATGACCGGATGTGTCTCTCTCGGGTTGAAATTCTTGCAGGCAAGCTTAAATGAACAAGGGCTTCCCATGACGCATTCAAGTGTATAAGCGAAGCAAAATTCTATAAGAATAACCGCCCATATAGGAAGCATATGTCCGAACATATATACACCACCCTGAGCATTAATTGCTTTTATGACACCGTTTTCTCCTGTAACCTGCATAAGTGTAGAACCATTTACCACATACAGACTATAAAATACGTAAGCATGTACAGTTATAACTACAGTAATAAATGCAAAAAGCATTCTTTGAATTTGATTTTTTGGCATGATGTTTCTCTCCTTTTTTCGCAAAAAAACACAAGCGTCTTTGTATATAATCCGATAGTATATTACAGTACCGTAATCAGATTTACGTGCAAAGCACCACTTGTGTCGTTCATGCATTTCTTTATTTATTATTTTTTTCAACTTGCAGATTTTAACATGATTTCCGAGAAAAAATCAATCGTCTTTTTGCCAAAAAATCTAAACAAATTTCGCGAAAAATCGTAAAAATTACCATTCACATTATTCCAATCAGTCACCTTTTCTATTTCAATTCACGAACATATGCTTTCTCTTATTAAAATATACCAGATTCACGAAAAACATAACGATACATGTCAACAGGCTAGAAATTGCTGAATCACTCAGTTCCAGTTCTTTCTCATTGGTTACCGATAATACGATGCTTTCACATATAGCAATATAAACAATATAAACAATTATATTTGCGGCAAGCATCCCTAGATACATCGGCGGTCCTACTTTCTTAAAGCGTGCCAGCGCAAATCTTGTAACAAGCGCAAAAACAGCCAGCGCTATACTGAGGATTCCTACTGTGATATCAAGCGCCTCCAAACCATCAAATGCCGCATATACAAGTTCTTTCTTATCATCATATTGTGATCCGGTCGCTACATAGCAGCCTCCTCCAAATCCAAACAAGGCAGCCGCAAAAAGCTGAAAATAAATGATAAATTTAAACCACTTCATGCCAAGCGGCGGATTTGCATAATTTCCATACTGTACATTCGACTGATATGCAGTCTGATTATAGTCTCCCGGATACGCATTCGGTTGGTATGGGTTCTGTCCATAACTGCCTGGCTGCGTATTTGGCTGGTATGGATTCTGTCCATAACTGCCTGGCTGCGTATCCAGCTGGTATGGGTTCTGTCCATAGCCGCCTGGCTGCGTATCCGCCCATTGATCTGCTACTTCGCCACATATTTGACATACTGTCTGCCCATCTGGCATCTTTGCACCACATCGTTTACAAAACATACTCGTCCTCCTAACTTCATTAAATAAGGTACACATATTCTACCACACGCCTTGCAGGTTTTGGTCTATCAAAAAGGGACAAATAAGAAATAATCCATTTTGTCGGCGACAGTCTATGCTGCTATTATCAATAGATGGCATCTACGACATCTTTTCCGGTTCAGGATAGTCCACGCCAAATGTATCTACTGTCATGGATTTTATTTTTTGTTCCACAACAGGGCGGTCGCCATAGGAAGTCTTCGTACCGGCGATTTGATCCACTACATCCATACCCTCTGTTATTTTGCCAAATGCAGCATAAGCCCCATCGAGATGCGGGCTTGTCGCGTGCATGATAAAGAACTGGGAACCGGCAGAATCCGGCATCATGGAACGAGCCATAGAAAGCACACCTCTGGTGTGCTTCAGATCATTTTTAAAACCATTTTGTGAAAATTCGCCCTTGATTTTATAGCCGGGGCCGCCTGTTCCGATACCTTCAGGACAGCCGCCCTGAATCATAAAACCGCTTATAACACGATGGAAAATCAGCCCGTCATAAAAGCCCTTCTTCACGAGCGAAATAAAATTATTTACCGTATTTGGTGCAATCTCCGGATAAAGCTCAGCCTTCATCACACCTCCGTCATTCATAGTGATAGTAACAATT
>X287_Common_Brushtail__coassemble_33_pt1 | contig 27649 bp, 18 predicted proteins | sample X287_Common_Brushtail__metabat2_low_PE_009 | metagenome-assembled genome bin X287_Common_Brushtail
ATAGTCCTCTCAGGCATCTCGTCCGAGGCGTCGAGATTATCTACATATATATTTGCTATATTGAGATAATTCATGTATTTATATGTATCATCATCGTCCAGGTCGCTGTTATATTCCTCAAAGCTGAATATATCTTCCATCGCATCAGCAAAGCTAGCATTCTTATCTATCTTATTATCACATATAGCCAGGTAGTACTGAGCCTGAGCTACATCATCCGGATAATCGTCATCATCTACCATGGCAAAATACTGCCTTGCAGTCTTGTAATCCTGTATCTCATTATAATAGATGATGGCAACCTCATATATGACATCGTCCTCCACATCATCTATATATCTTATAACATATCTGACACCTATCTCTGCTCCTGTTTCAGTACTGTCACTGGCAGCTTCAGATGCATCTTCCGTGTAATAATATGCATATGTCTCCAAAAGCCTCAGGTAGGCTTCAGATTTCGACGTGTCAAGGGAAATAGCCTCTTTATAACTTTCTATAGCCCCATCAATGTTATCTATAGTACGTGCATCATATGCCTCAGCAACTTTTGCATCATAGTTTTGATCTATCAGCTGTTTTTTCTTTATAAATCCAAATATCGAGCAGCCCACCGAAAGCAGCGTCAGCGCCGCCATCGTCGCAAATATGCCTACCTTTCTCTTTGCTCTGGAACGGTATTCGTTATCCAGCTCGTTATAGTGGTCCAGCGCGTAAAGCAGCTCTGAGCATGACTGATATCTGTCCTTTGGATCTGCCTGACAGCACTTTATGATAATCTGCTCGAAGCCCGAGGATAATGCCGGGTTCCACTGCCTGATAGGCTTTATCTCATATGGAGGCTCGCAAGGATTTTTGCCTGTGACCAGATGATACAGAGTCGCGCCCAGATTGTATATATCTGTCCTTGCGTCTGTATTATAAAGTCCTCGGCCCTGTGCATCGCCGAACTGCTCCGGCGCAGCATAGCCTCTCGTTCCGAGGGCTGTCGTATCAGCATTGTTTTCTACTATATATTCCTTTGCCGTACCAAAGTCTATCAGCTTTACCGAACCATCCGGCTTTAACATGACATTGGATGGTTTCATATCACGATAGATGATCGGCGGATTCATGGAGTGCAGATAATCGAGCGCGCTGGCGAGCGCTCTGCCCCATTCGATAACCTTTGCCTGGTCCTGCGCTCCCTCTGCCTTTAGTACGTCATTTAACGGTCTCCCTTCTACGAAGTCCATGACTACATATATCGTTCCATTTTCATTGAGGATATCTACGATACGCGGCAGGACGGGATGATCTACATTTTTTAGTATGTTTGCCTCGCGTTCAAGGCCTTTGAGTAAGGTCTGTACGCTTTTTGATCCGTCATTTTTTATTTCCTTGACAGCCCACTGCTTATTCAGACGATTATCCATAGCGAGATAAACTATGGACATACCGCCCTGACCAACTTTTTTAAGTATTTCGTATTTTCCATCTAATACTGTACCTAATTCTGTCATTTTATCTCCCTACTAATCTGTTTTTATCGTCAATACTGTGATATTATCTGTCTCTTTTCTGTATTTGTTCAGCTCTACCAGAAACATGCATCCGTCCTTCATCGCCTCTTCATCTGTCGCAGCTGAAGGTCCTATCTTTTCCATGATTTCTTCCGGTTCTATCTTGTGTCTGAAACCGTCCGAGCATAACATATATACCGCATCATCCGCGATATAGCCCTTTATAAAATCAGGCTCAACCACAGGCGACGCGCCTATACACTGCAGCAATATGCTTCTGCGGCTGTCTACCTTTGCCTGCTCAGGAGTCATCCTGCCTGCTGCCACCTCTCTGGCTACAAAAGTCTGGTCCTTTGTGAGCACGGTTACTTGGTCGGTCAGCTCATATACACGGCTGTCGCCGACATGAATGATATAATAATCTCCCTGAAACATCAGTATGGCCGACAAGGTCGTTCCGATCATTATGCCATGCTCCGTGCCATAGGCTCCCAGTCGTTCATTCTGCTCCGTAGCTATGTCAAACCACTGGTCCTTTAGCACTGCCATGTTAAAGGTATCATCTCTGACCATCCTCACAAATGATTTCTCGAACCAATCACAGTAGGCATATATAACCTCCTTGCTGGCGAGCTCTCCCTTTGCGAGTCCTCCCATGCCGTCACAGATGATGGCAAATACTGCCTGCCCCTTAGGTGTGTCTATAATCTTTATCGCAAGCGAATCCTGATTTGTTTTTTTCTTTATTCCTACATCCGTATGATAAGATGCTTTGTAGCCCATATTGCCTCCCTATTTTACAAAATAGATAAAATCTTCATCTCCAAGTGTAATAGTCATGTTATTTGTCAGGAATCTCTCTATTCCTCCCGTTAATTCCTCGCCATTTACGAAGGTACCGTTGGTGGAATTATTATCCTTTATGTAGCTTACGCCGTTCCTTCTATATATAATGCAATGGATCCTGCTCACCGCGTTATTATCGGAAATGGTGTAGTCTACCTTTGATGAAGACTTTCCTATCGAAAATTCGTCTTTATTTATATATATCTTTTCGTTGGTCCTGGCCCTCAAAAAATATGGGGTAGGAGCATCATCTGCCTGTGGTACTGGTGGTACGTTCGGCATCTTTGGTGCACTTGGTATCGGTGGTACCTCCTGCTTCTGTGGTGTCTCAGGAATCTCCGGTATCTCAGGAATCTCATCCTCATACGATACGGTCTTTACGTCCTGTATATCTGATGGAGCAGGTGCTTTTGCTGGTGCCTGCGGCGCAGATGGTATAGGTGGTACCGGCGGTACGTTTGGTGCCTGTGGTGCACTTGGTATCGGTGGTACATTCGGTGCCTGTGGCGCAGATGGTATCGGTGGTACCGGCGGCACATTTGGTGCCTGTGGTGCACTTGGTATCGGCGGTACTGGCGGTACATTTGGTGTCTGTGGAGCGTTCGGCGCAGGTGGAACCGGTGGTACATTTGGCCTTGGCGCTCCATTCATCGGCGGTATCGGTGAGCCGTTCATCGGCATACCGTTCATTGGCTGTCCGTTCATTGGCTGGCCATTCATCGGCTGGCCATTCATCGGGCGCATCGGCTGTCCGTTCATTGGCTGACCATTCATCGGCTGTCCGTTCATCGGGCGCATCGGCATTCCATTCATCGGCTGTCCGTTCATCGGGCGCATCGGCATTCCATTCATCGGCTGGCCATTCATTGGCATACCATTCATTGGCATACCGTTCATTGGCTGGCCATTCATCGAGCGCATCGGTGCTCCGTTCATGCCCTGAGCAGGTCCTGTCATCCTTGCATTATTCATCAAAACGCCTACTCTGTTTACCTTGTTTGAATTTACCTTATTCCTTGCCTTCTTTTCTTCCTCTATATTAAAGCCCATATCTCCAAGCATATTATTTATATATACCTTCATATCTGATACGGAAAAAGTACCCGGCTTGTTGGCGTAGGTCAGAAGCCTTGCTACATAATTATCCCTGTCCATATCAAAGTATCTGGCGTCAGCGAGTATCTTTTTGATGAGCTCTCTGACCTCTGCCAGGTCTGTCGTGCTTTTGTCTACAGGAGCTACGATGAAGCTTATATCCTGGGTCTCTTCATCGACAAATATATATCTCACATCCTTTGCCACATAGCTCAGGGAAACCATATTTTTCCCAAATGACTCAAGGCCTGATGTAAGATTATAAAGCAGCGTCAGCATCTGCTTTTTATTTACTTCCTTCTTTGCGTATTCAGCCAGATTTAACTTATCTACTACCTTATATGTAAATGTCCTTACGCCATTTTCCTCTCCCATTTCTCCAGGGATCATGACGCTTACCTGACCTGTGATACCCAAATCAAATACTCTTGTATCGACTGCATCATTTGCCTCCAGGTCATATTTGACGATATAATCATAATCCACTCTCTCTAAAAATAACCTTCCCAGTTTCAAATACTTTATCCTCCATTCATGTTGTACAAGCCTCCGTTTACCACGAGATGGCCTGTTGTCCTTTATTAAGCACCAAAAGCAGGTATTACTACCTGCTTGGTTCCCCGCTGATGCGGGGTTGTAATCTTAATTTAATTTGAATAAAAAGTCTTCTCCGCCCATGGCAATGGTTGTGTCATTCTTGAGCTTGACCTCCTCGCCTTCTCCCAGAGCCTTGCCATTTACATATGTAGTATTTGTGGCTTTGGCATCCTCGAGATACATGCCATCATCCTTCTGATGGAATATAGCATGCACCTTACTTATCGCGCCATTTCCTTTTACTGTATAGTCAACGCCTCTGGTGGCTTTTCCTACCTTAAATACCGCTTTATTTATCATAGTTCTCTCACCGGTATTTACTCTGACGATATAAGGCATCGCCTTTGGTACAGCTGCTGCCGCTGGCTTCTCAGGCTCAGCTGCAGGCTTTTCTTCTGCTTTCAGCTCCGAAGTAGCACCGGCATCATCCTGGTCCGTATCAGCCTTTTCGGTGTCGGCTGTCGGAACCTCCGGAGTAGCAATCTGCTCGGTAGGATTGTCTGTTGTTTCGTCTTCGATTTCCTCTGCTGCCTGCTGTATAATCTTTGCTCTGTTGATTCTGATATTTTTTACTACAGGAGGCTTATCGTTTATGCCCTGTATATCGTCCATATCTATAGGCTCAGGCTTCTTTTCAGGCTCTTCAGGTACCACTTCCGTGATGCCCTCAGCTGTCTGCGCTACCTCCGGCGCAATCAGCTCATTTATATCCTCGGTAGTCAGTGTATCGGTAACATCCTCGCTCTTATCACTGAGCGTGGCTTCAACCGGTATCTCAGTTATATTTTCTATCTCTACCGGTTCTGCCTCATCCGTGTTTTCCGGTACAGCCTCTTCTGTTTCTACCGGTTCTGTCTCTGCCGGTTCTGCCTCTGCAGGCTCTGCCTCCTCCGATACGCCTTCATCTATCTTGAGCTCATCGAGCTGGCTGTCATCGAAAGGATCCACTGTCTCTACTGCCTCAGGCTCTGCGGCTGTCGGCTCATCTGCGTCCAGATCCAGATCCTTAAATATACTGTTTGCTTCAGTTTCCGGCTCCTCATCATAGAGCTCCAAACCGTCATCCTCTGCATCGCCAAATGATACATCATTAAATTCCGGCAAATCATCCATAGACGTAGCGCCAGTCGATTCTGAAACGGTCTGTGTCAGATCGATATCTCCCAGCTCGTCGTCTACCTGCATGCCTGCCGACTCCATCAGCTCCGTGAGCTGCGCCGCAAATGTCCTGATCGTAAATTTGTCCGCATTAAGAAGTGTAATTATCTTTGCAACATAATTACAATCCTCCTTGTCACTATATCTCGCACTGGTAATCAGACTCTTTGCAAATGTTTTGAACTCTGCGTTTATACTTACATCAGACTCTATCGGAACACATATCATCTTCACATCATATGTAACCGGATTTACATATGTAAATCCTCTATTTAATATCAGATAAGAAACCGGTATGCCCAAATCACGCATATTTACTATACCGGCCGCAACACCCCTGATGATGCCGCAAAGCATCTCAGCATTCATAGTCTTCTCTAATAAAGACTCAACTGTAGTTCTTCCTGTGATATCATATGTCAGATAATCGTATACGTCATCCTCTTCGTATATGATATCTATAAGCTCAGGTATCTTATTATCATCCAGATAATCCAGAAGCTCCTCGTCGAAATCGCAGTCATCGTCTAATATATAAGATAAATACTTTTCAGATCCGATATTTCTTATTTTGAAACTTACTTTTCTCATCAAATATTCCTCCTGCTTGCGTTATACACCCCCGTCGTGCATATACACTCTCTAATTATATATAATTTTTATATATAATGCAAACAATTTATCGCATTTCTATGAAACTTTTAGTAAAAATTATTGTGTATCTATATGTTCATCATAGGTTTCAGAAAAAATATGACTTCCATCACCCGCATCGCTGGTATGATAATACAGATAATTGTTATCATCGGGATACAAAACAGCCTCTATCGAGCTCTGTCCCGGATTACATATCGGTCCTACCGGAAGTCCCTCATACATATAGGTATTATAAGGGGAATCTATCTCCAAATCATCATATGTCACCTCAGACTTGTCATACATGCCATCCGTCAGCGGATATAAGACGGTAGGACACATCTGAAGCTTCATATCTATTTCGAGCCTGTTATATATAACACCTGCTATAACAGGTCGTTCCTCTTCGAGTTTTGCCTCTCTCTCGACTATGGATGCCATAATCAGCACCTCATAATCCGTATACCCCAGCTCCGCAGCCCTGGCGGAATATTCATCCGTATAAACACTCTCGAACTTTTCGAGCATCGCGTCTATCAGTGATGCTGCCGTTGTATCCTCATATATGTTATAGGTCGCCGGAAACAGGAAGCCCTGCAGCTCATACTTCACATCGGAGCTGCCCGCGCTTATGGCAAATGGGAGCTCATGATCTCCCGAATCTACCTCGTTCAGGAATTCTTCCGCTGTGCAAATGCCCTGCTCCTCGCATCTTGCCGCTATCTGTTCTATGCTGTAGCCCTCAGGGACAGTCAGAGTATCTATGACCTCCTTTGTCGGTTCTACGTAGCATATGGTTTCTATCATCTCGAGGGTACTCATACCGGTATTTAAAGTAAATGTACCGGGCTGTATCTTACCTCTATACTCAGATTCCTTGATTCTCAGGACAAATGCATATTCATAATCTATCAATCCTGCATCATGCAGTATGGCAGCTACCTTCTTTGCGGAAGCTCCCTCAGGGATTTCGATGACCACGTCCTCTCCCTCATAAGAGGCTGTGCCCTTGTATTCATCCATAAAGTCATCATATATGCCTTTTGCCTTTATCCCCAGCACAATCACCAGTATAGCGATTACCCCTATCACTATAACAGGCTTGACCCATCTTTTGTCTTCCACGTTACCTTCTCCTTCTTTGTCTAAAGCTGCACATCCCAGAAATCATTTATCGTGGCAAAATAATCCTCCGGTGTTTCCGCGCGTCTGATAAGCTTCGTGCTGCCGTCGCTTCCAAGGAGCACCTCCGCAGACTTCAGCTTGCCATTATAATTATAACCCATAGAAAATCCATGTGCGCCCGTATCGTGTATTACCAGCACGTCTCCAATCTCTATCTCAGGAAGCATCCTGTCTATGGCAAATTTGTCATTATTTTCACACAGAGATCCGGTAATGTCATACATGTGATCGCAAGGCTGATCCTCCTTGCCAAGTACAGTTATATGATGGTACGCTCCATACATGGCCGGTCTCATGAGATTTACCGCGCAGGCATCCACACCTATATACTCCTTGTGCGTATGCTTCTCATGTATCGCGGTCGTAACTAAGTGTCCGTATGGCGCCAGCATAAATCTGCCAAGCTCCGTATATATCTTTACATCACCCATGCCTGCAGGCACCAGGATTTCCTCATATACCTTTCTTACGCCCTCGCCTATCACAGCGATGTCATTTGGCTCCTTATCCGGTGTATATGGGACTCCGATACCGCCTGACAGGTTTATGAAGTCGAGCTTTACGCCTGTTTGCTCCTTTATCTCTACCGCAGTCTCAAATAGTATCTGTGCCAGTGTAGGATAATACTCGTTTGTGACGGTATTTGATGCCAGGAACGCATGCATGCCAAATCTCTTTGCGCCCTTTTCTTTGAGTATCTTATATGCCTCTATAATCTGCGGCTTTGTCATGCCATATTTGGCGTCGCCCGGGTTGTCCATAATCGTGGTAGATATAGCAAATTTTCCTCCCGGATTGAAACGGCAGCATATCTTTTCCGGTATGCCGCAGGCCTGCTCCAGGAAATCTATATGTGTTATGTCGTCGAGGTTTATCGTGGCATTTAACTCTCTCGCCTTTACAAATTCTGACGCCGGTGTATCGTTTGATGAAAACATAATCTCATCCCCCGAAAATCCCAGCTTCTCAGACATCATAAGCTCTGTCATGGACGAGCAGTCGGTACCGCAGCCCTCCTCCTTCAATATCCTCAGTATCGTAGGATTCGGTGTTGCCTTTATCGCAAAATATTCCTTAAAGCCTTTATTCCATGAAAATGCCTCATATAGCCTTCTGGCATTTTCCCTGATTCCTTTTTCGTCATACAGATGAAATGGTGTAGGGTATTTCTTAATCATTTCATCAACCTGTGTCTTTGTAACAAATGGTTTCTTCATGATTGTTTTTCCTTCCTGCCGGTAAAATAATTTTATGTCCGTTAATTCTAACATACATTTATAGTATGTGCTATGCTTTATTTTCAGCCGCTACCAGGTATTCGCTCTTATATTTCTTGCGAAGGGCAGGCTTTTCTATCTTGCCTGTGGCATTCCTTGGGACCTTGTCAAATATAATCCTTCTCGGTCTTTTATAACGAGGAAGCTCCCTGCAAAATTCATTTATCTCTTCCTCAGTACAGGTCACGCCATCCTTTAGCTCTATGATAGCCGCCGTGATTTCGCCCAGTCTCGAATCTGCCAGACCGATAACAGCGACATCCATTATCTTTTCATTCTTGCTGAGGAAGTTTTCTATCTGGACAGGATATATATTTTCTCCGCCCGAGATGATTACGTCTTTCTTTCTGTCAACCAGATAGATGAAGCCGTCCTCATCCATCTGTGCCATGTCTCCTGTATAGAGCCAGCCGTCCTTTAGGGTTTCAGCCGTAGCTTCAGGGTTCTTGTAGTAACAGGTCATAACGCCCGGACCTTTGAGCAGCAGCTCGCCTACCTCGCCCTGTGGTACGTCTGTTCCGTTTTCATCAGCTATCTTTACCTCCCAGCCGTAGCCCGGTATGCCTATCGCTCCTACCTTATGTATGTTTTCCACTCCGAGATGTACAGCACCCGGACCGATGGATTCGGACAGGCCATAATTTGTATCGTACTGATGGTGCGGGAATATCTCCTTCCATCTCTTTATAAGGCTCTGCGGCACAGGCTGCGCACCTATATGCATCAGTCTCCACTGAGACAGCTTGTAATCAGAAAGCTTTACATCGCCATTTTCCAGTGCAACGAGCAAATCCTGCGCCCATGGCACCAGAAGCCACACGATGGTACAGCCCTCATCAGAAACGGTCTGAAGTATCGTTTTCGCGTTTACGCCTTTTAATAATACAGCCTTCCCTCCCGAGATAAGGCTTCCGAACCAGTGCATCTTTGCGCCTGTATGATAAAGAGGAGGAATACACAAAAAGACATCATCCTTTGTCTGTCCATGATGCTGTTGCTCTACCCTTGCCGCATGCATCAGGCTCTCATGATTGTGAAGTATCGCCTTTGGAAATCCTGTAGTACCCGAAGAAAAATAGATGGCAGCATCGTCTTCATCCTTTATGTCTCTCTTTATGAATATACTGGAACAGTTTGACGCAAGCTTGTCATAATCCTCCGCAAAGCTCGGGCAGTCGCCGCCGACATAGAACAATATCCTCTTTTCGGCTATCTCCTCTACCACCTGCTCTACTCTGCCGGTAAACTCCGGCCCAAACACCAGCACATCTACATCTGCCAGCTCCACACAGTACTTTATCTCCTCTGCGTCATAGCGGAAATTTAACGGCACGGCAAGCGCACCCGTCTTTAACGCGCCAAAATAAATCGGCAGCCACTCCAGACAGTTCATCATCAGTATGCCGACCTTGTCTCCCGGCTGTATGCCTCTAGATACCAGCAGATTTGCAAATCTGTTTGCCTTCTCGTTAAATACACCCCACGTTATCTCTCTCCTGTACTGGCAGGTCGGATTTGACTCTATCAGCTCGTATTCTCTCCATGTCACACGTCTGGTCTCAGTCACATCCGGATTTATCTCTACCAGCGCTACATCATCTGCATACTCCGTTGCGTTTCTCTCCAAAAAATCAATAATCGGCATCTTTTTGTAACTCTCCTTTAATACATTTTCTGCAAAACAGCTCCGCCCCTATATCCCATCATATTGGCGAAGCTGTCCTTATTTTTGCTGTTTTATTTTTCCAGTATCTCGTTAATCAAAACCATAACCTTCCGGCCAAAGTCCTCTGACATCTGCTGTGCTTCTTCATAGCTTTTTCCCTTTATGCCATAGTAGAATTTGATCTTTGGCTCTGTACCTGAAGGTCTTACGGCAAGCCATGCATCATCCTCCAGCTCATAGTAGAGTACGTTTGCATTTGCAAATCCTGTAGGTCTTACATCACCTGTCTCGAGATTTCTGATATATTCCAGACGGTAGTCACGCACTACCCTGGTCTTGTAACCGGCTACCTCCATAGGCACATTTGCACGAAGGATGTTCATGATATGGCCTATCTTCTTCGAGCCCTCTACGCCCTTTAATGTTACGGTCTGGATATCATCTACGTAGTATCCATACTTATCATACATGTCCATCATGGCATCCCAGAGGGTCTTGCCCTGTGTCTTATAGTATGCTGCTGCCTCACATAATGCCATCGTAGCCACGATAGCATCCTTATCTCTGGCATGTGTGCCTATCAGACAGCCATAGCTCTCTTCAAATCCAAATAAATATGTACCTCTGCCCTCCTGCTCGAATCTCAATATCTCACGTCCGATATTCTTGAAGCCTGTGAAACACTCTATCAAATCTACATCATATGCCTTTGCGATAGCATCTACCATATTTGTGGTAACGATAGTCTTTATAATCGCGCCATCCTCAGGCAGCTTGCCGCCGAGCTTTTCCTTCATCTGGCTCACTTCATATTCACATAAAAGGCTACCGGACATATTTCCTGTAAATACCTTATACTCTCCTGTGGCGGTATCCTTGGCATAGACGCCCAGCCTGTCCGCATCCGGATCTGTCGCAAGGACAAGGTCTGCGTCCTTTTCCTTTGCCAGCTTCAGCGCCAGCTCGAAGGCTTCCTTTGCCTCAGGGTTCGGATAATCCACGGTAGGGAACTCGCCGTCAGGCAGCTCCTGCTCTGGAACTACATATACATTCTTGAATCCGAGCTCAGCCAAAATCCTCCTGGCTGGGATGTTTCCGGTTCCATGAAGCGGCGAATATACAATCTTCAGATTTGCGCCTTCCTTATCTATCGCCTCCTGGTTTAATACGAGCTTCTTGAGCTCCGCCATATAGGCATCGTCCACCTCGGCTCCGATGGTAACGAGGAGCCCCTTTTCTACTGCCTCCTCTTTGGACATGGTCTTTGTATCTGCAAAATCAGTTATAGCCTTTACCTCTGCCATGATGCCTGTATCATGAGGCGGCGTAATCTGCGCGCCATCCTCCCAGTACACCTTGTATCCGTTATATTCAGGCGGATTGTGGCTGGCTGTAACATTTATACCTGCCACGCAGTTTAAATATCTCACTGCAAATGACAGCTCAGGTGTAGGCCTTAGCGACTCAAAACGATATGCCTTGATGCCATTTGCTGCCAGAGTCAGGGCAGCCTCCATGGAAAATTCCGGCGACATCCTTCTGGAATCATAGGCGATGGCAACGCCCTTATCCTGCTTGCCCGCCTTGATGATATAATTTGCAAGTCCCTGTGTGGCCTTGCGTACCACATATATATTCATTCTGTTTGTTCCTGCGCCGATTATGCCTCGGAGTCCCGCAGTACCAAATACCAGATCACAATAAAATCTTTCCTCTATCTCTTTTTCATCATCTTTAATAGCCAAAAGCTCATCCTTTGTCTCCTGTCCGAATAACGGGTTATTCAACCACTGCTCATAAACATCTCTATAAGTATATTCGCTCATTATAATGTGCCTCCTAATAATATGTATCATGCCTAAAAGCATACAGAACCATTATACTATTTAAATTCCTTCTTGTGAACCCCATAATAACAGGAAAATTCACTCAAAATTTTTTGCTTTTCCTGTTCATCTGATATAACCTTTAACAATTTTTCCATATTTACAGGAGAAATCCAGCTCTTTCTGACATTCATGTACCTGTTACTTATCTTCCAAAATTTCTCCGGGTAGGAGTACATCATATATATAAATTCATAATCATTTTTCCGAAGCGGGATGATACGGTTATATTCCTCGAGGATTTTTATAATGAGCTCAAAGTTATAATTATTCTTTTCCATAACCTTGCGGATGAACTGATACAAATCAACCAACTGATAACCTGCATGAAACCTATCAAAGCCTATGGTCGCCATATATCCGTCGCAAAAGAGCAGGCTGTGATATGTATATGCGCCATGGCAATAACCCACATGCTCCATATCATCCGCCGCAGCACATCTGAAGATATCCTCGCATGCCACTGCCTGCCGGTAAAAATAATCATATGCCTTGATATAGAGTAGTTCAAATTCATTCTTAACCGGCCGCCTGGATATAAATGCCCGAATCTTTTTCATTTCCCTGGTCTTCCTTTTGAAGCTGCAAAATGGAGACTGAAGCTCATTTTCATTCTCAGCTTCATATATCTCCGCCGCTTTTACATGAAGCTCCGCCAAATTTCCTGCTGCCGTCTGAAGATCCTCGCGTCTGTCAGGCTGACACTCCCTGCCCTCGAAATACTCCCGCATCGCAAACGGCGTGCCGTATCTGTCCCATGTAACCAGCTCGCCCTCGATATTTGCTACAGGTCTGTCTATATGAACGAAGCCCGCCGCATATAATCTTTCCTTGAAATCCCTCTCCTCATCCAGTCTCTTATCCGTGCCCGAAAGTGGCATTAGCTGCCTGATACCCTTGTCAGTCTTTAGTATAATGGCACCTCTTCCCCTTCCGGTGCCCAGTATTTCCATATCATACATTTCATACACTTCCGACAATTTCTCAAGCATAAAAACCCCTCCCACATAGTATTTTAAATGTCCATGTTTAAATTCTATGTTAAGAGGGTTAAAATAATTCTGCAAATTTGTCCCTGACAATATTTATCAGGGTGTCCTCGTCATTCAGTGACGGGTTTTCAAGCACACATGCCAAAAGATAGTCCAATATCTCGCCCATGTGCTCTCCGGGCTTTATACCCATGGCAATCAGATCTCTGCCTGACAGTGCCAAATCCTTTATGCGAAGGCAATCCTCGTCATGGATTATCTCATCATACATTTCTCCGAGGCTCTGCAGATTTGAAAGCTTTTCCAGACGTCTGTATTCGCTCTGGCCGGCTACATCCGCCTTTCGTATCTTTAGGATATAAGGGAAAAAGTCCGCGCCCATCTCGCTCAGGGCCTTTCTGAACTTTGCCTTTGACGGCAGAGAGCCCATGCCGTAATCATGCCACTTTACGAGCTTCACTACCTTTTTTCTGGTATCGTTGTCATATTTCAGCCGCGTGAGCACCTGCCCCGCTATTTCCATGCCGATGATATTGTGATTACGGAAATGATCCGTGCCATCTTCATCCGTGGTCTTTGCCGCAGGCTTACCACAGTCATGCAGTAGCGCACCAAGTCTGGCAACCGGTTCCGCCTCAATATGACGTATCACCTCTATGGTATGTCTGCCTACATCATACTTGTGATTTGGATTGTGCTGAGGAGTCTCCATCATGGTGTCAAACTCCGGCAGTATAACAGCCGTTATGCCGATCTCGTACGCATCGATAAGTCTCTCCGGATGGTCTGAAAGCAGGAGCTTTTCAAGCTCCACCCTTATCCGCTCCGCGCTGATATCCCGTAAATATCTGGCCTGAGCCCTGCAGGCATCCCGGGTTGCTTCCTCTATATCAAAATCCAGCTGCGCCGAAAATCTAATCGCCCGAAGTATCCTCAGGGCATCCTCATCAAATCTCTCTGTCGCGTTGCCTACGGCACGTATGATGTGCCTCTCTATATCGGACATACCGCCATAAAGGTCGATGATACCGCTTTTGGGGCTGTATGCCATGGCATTTATCGTAAAGTCCCTGCGCCTCAGATCCTCTGCCAGACTGGTAGTAAATGTTACCTCGTCCGGTCTTCTGTGATCCAGATAAGCGCCATCTATACGGTAGGTAGTGACCTCATAGCCCTCCCTGCCGTACATCACCGTTACCGTTCCATGCTGTAAGCCCGTATCTATCGTCCTTTTAAATAATCCCTTTACCTGCATAGGCGTAGCCGATGTGGTTATATCCCAGTCATCTGGCTCCTTACCGAGCACCGCATCCCTGACACAGCCTCCGACGATATATGCTTCGTAGCCTGCACGTTCGAGAGTATCTATTATCTTCTTTGCATTTTCCGGCATTTTTATATACATATGCTTCTAATACGCCTTTCCAAAATAAACCATGGTCTTGGCCGGCTTGCCACAATGTACGCATACGTCTGACAGCTGCTCCTGTTCAAACGGCATACATCTGGTTGATGCTCCGGTTTCATCCTTGATGGCTTCCTCGCAGGCTCTGTCTCCGCACCACATGGCCTTGATAAATCCCTGCTTTCTGCTGAGGATATCTGTAAATTCATCCCAGCTGCGCGCCTCATGTGTATTTTCATCTCTATGCTTTGTAGCTCTCGCCAGTATATCTGACTGCATCTGCTCGAGTATCTGCTTTACAGTCTCTGTTATATTATCGAGAGATACTACGGTCTTTTCTCTGTTATCACGTCGTACCACTACTGCCTGGTTATTCTCGATATCCTTTGGTCCTATCTCTATCCTGACAGGGATACCTCTCATCTCCTGCTCTGAGAATTTCCAACCCGGCTTCTTATCAGATGCATCTACCTTAACAGACAGGTCTCCGGCCAGCTGTGCTCTGATTTCCTCAGCCTTTTCAAGTACGCCTTCCTTCTTCTGGTTGATTGGTATGATCATGACCTGAGTAGGCGCAATCCTTGGCGGCAGCACGAGACCGCTGTCGTCTCCATGCACCATAATTATGGCTCCTATGATACGTGTCGACATGCCCCATGATGTCTGGTGTACATACTGGAGCTTATTTTCCCTGTCGGTATACTGGATGCCAAATGCCCTTGCGAATCCGTCTCCGAAATTATGGCTCGTACCCGACTGTAATGCCTTGCCATCATGCATAAGCGCCTCTATGGTATAGGTAGAATGTGCTCCCGCAAATTTCTCCTTGTCAGTTTTCCTGCCCTTTATCATAGGGATGGCAAGCACCTGTTCGCAGAAATCAGCATACACATTCAACATCTGTATGGTTCTCTCCTCTGCCTCTTGGGCTGTCGCATGCGCGGTATGTCCCTCCTGCCACAGGAATTCCATGGAACGAAGGAACGGTCTGGTGGTTTTCTCCCACCTCACTACTGAGCACCACTGATTATACAGCTTTGGCAGGTCTCTATATGACTGGACTATATTTGCATACAAATCGCAAAACAGTGTCTCCGATGTCGGTCTGACACAGAGTCTTTCCTGGAGCTGCTCCATGCCTCCGTGAGTTACCCATGCTACCTCCGGTGCAAATCCCTCTACATGATCCTTTTCCTTCTGCAGGAGACTTTCCGGTATAAATAAAGGCATATAGACATTTTCTACGCCTGTTTCCTTAAACCTCGCATCCAGCTGTTTTTGTATATTTTCCCAGATGGCATATCCGGCGGGTCGTAATATCATGCAGCCTCTCACGCTCGAATAATCTATGAGCTCTGCCTTTTTTACTACATCTGTGTACCACTGTGCAAAGTCCTCATCCATGGATGTAATTGCCTCTACCAGTTTCTTATCGTTTGCCATCTTTATAATCTCCTTTCGTATTGCGGCCAAGCTTTTTCTCTCTCTTTTCCTGATACAGCTTTCTGTCGGCATCAGCTAGCACCTTATATATATTCATGCCCGGCTCACAATCGACCTCACATATACCTGTGCTCATGTCGATATAAAATTCATTATCGCTCGCATCATTATGCAGCTTTACCAGCTCCGCAATCTTTTTCTTTATATTATTCTCCTGATGATAATCGTCCGCCAATGTAAATGCGACAAATTCATCTCCGCCAAATCTGGCAACCACATCTTTATCACAGAAGGTCTCTTTTAAAATATTTGATATGCCCTTAAGTGCCAAATCTCCCATATCATGTCCGTAGCCGTCATTGATAGCCTTCAGGCCATCCATATCCGCATAGAGCACCAGCGCCTTGCGGTTATTATTTTCCGGATTATCCACGATATTTTTTACATGCTCCAAAAATCCCCATCTGTTATACAGACCCGTGAGCTGGTCAGTTCTCGACATCTCGGACAGCATATTGTTATCATCGAGTATTTTTGCCATGTTCTCTTCCAGCTTGCGCTGCACGTTTTCCTGCTGTTCCAGAAGCAGCAACGACTTTAACGCCACAGATATCTGCATGGTTACCGGCATGATATTTTTGAAATACTGATAATGTACCTCACTGATTAATATACCATACAGCTCCTCGCAGGAAAACATCGGAGTAAGCACCAGTGTCAGCCTCCTATCCTGCGGAAGTCTCTCCGGTGCAAATAAATCCTCAGTATCTATTATCTGTCCGCCCTCCGGCGCACTGTGTATTTCATTCTCTGCATACCATGCTCTGAAATTCAGCTTTTCAGGTCTGGTAAATGCCGTACCTTTTTCATGATATATATTTTCCACAAATGTATATAAAAATGCGGAATCAATACCTACATTTGACAGATCCTTCAGCGCTCGCTCATATGGTATCCTCTCGCCCGAATCCATACGGAACATATCTACCGTCATACTATTTATCTGTCTGGACATACGCTCCATACCTGCCTGCTGCCCCTGAATGACCTGTCCGTTCATTATAGCAAGTTCTCTGTAAAAGTCTACAAATATCTCGGTCAGCTGTCTGTACATTCTATCATCTTCGGCCTTTTCTACAAGCTCATGATGCAGTGCCATAAATACATTTGTTACCTTTTCTACTGTCGTATATCTGAATAGTGAGCCTGACAAAAGCTTTGAATATATATTTATTATCTCTTTTTCTTTGCCTTCATATTGCTTCAGCTCGACCATCTCGATAAGCATCCTGATAAATGCATTTAATTCCTCACGCACCCTTATCATGTCCTCGCCGGCTATATATACATTAAACAGGTATTCATTTATCTTTTCGAGAGCCTGGTCTGCCGTTGACAGCTTTACCAGATCTGTCAGCCCCATCCTGTCCGGCATGCTCTGATGGTCGAAGCTCAGGCAGCCACACGACGATCTCATGACGAGATGCGTATCTGTTTCGAGGCTGTCCAGTTTACCGGTTTTTACGACCTTTTCTGCTGACATAATGGCTTTGTATGCGAGCTCCGCCGCATTTGCCTCGACGGTCGTAAGTGACGGGAAGAGCGTCGCTGCAAAATCAGAATTATCAAATCCTATCACAAGGATATCCTGTCCTATCCTGATGCCTTTTCTGGCCAGCACATCATAGGAGCCATGTGCCATCCTGTCATTTGCAAATACCAGTGCCTCCAGCTCTTTATGCTCATCTACAAACTTACCAACCTTCTCACCGGTGCTCTCCTCAAAATTTCCATATATTACATAGTCGTCTCTATAAGGTATATTTTCCTCTGCAAGCACGGCCTTGTAGGCGTCAAATCGTTCCATGGCATCAACATTTGTAACAGGTCCGCTGACATAGCCTATCCTGCTTGCATGATGATCCCTTATCAGATGCCGGATACCCTGCATGAACGCGCCTTTGTTATCAAATACCAGGGACTGGTAACCGTCCATCCTGGTATACAATATAACAACGGGTATGCCTGTATACTGCTCCAGAAATTTGTATCTTTCCTGCTCACTTATCCTGCAGCCTATCATACCCATCATTATATAAAGTACATCTATATGTTTTTCGCTGACATATTGAAATAATGTATTGAACTGATACTCATATTTGGTATGGTCATCGCTGATATCTGCCGTATCCAAATACATGCCCGGAAAAATAAAAAGATTTACATCCGCAGCTATCGCCCCGAGCTCAGCACCTTTTACCGCTTCACTGGTAAAGACTGCATCGATGTCATCTATAAACAGACCTATATTTAACCGTTTGCTCACCTGTATCTCCTCCAAAAAAATTTGCTCCCCTACATGCAGCCTGTCCTTGTGTTTCGTAACTGCGTTCATGTTTATCGCTCATTATATCACTTTTAGGCAATGCCTTGCAATAAATTTATCCTATCAGCACGGTCTTGCCTTCGAATGCGAAGCCGTATTTGTGGATGCGCTCCGACGGGATGCCCTTTTCTATCAGGCTTGCGTCGTATGCTTTGTCATCTATCTGTTTTAGCGCGGCCTGCAGGGTATCTTCAAGTGTCGCTTCCCTTCGAGGGTTCTTGACTTTAAATTCTAAGATGAATGCGTCATCTTCCGCCGGGCTCTTTGGCTCGATTATCACATCATAGCGGCCGAAGCCGCTCTCACGATTGGAGGTTACGCTGTATCGCTCCTGGAGATCCACCAGAAGTCCCAGCACGAAGCCGTGATAGAACCGCTCCGGCTCAGCATACTCAGATGGTCTATTTCCAGTATCGAAATATCCGAAGGTTTCAAGCGCCACACGGTTCATATATACATTCATGGCGTCTATGTCCCCGGAGAGCAGAGCTTTTACAAAGCCGTTATAATCCGGTCTTACCGGAGCAAACCATGCTTTTACCATACCATGAAACATTCGCAGTACTTCAAAGTTGGTAACTGCAAGCTCATATTTCGGTTCCTCCCCGATAGGAGCCTCCAGAAAGCCCTGATGCGATAGCGCCTTCAGATAACCGCTCGCAAGGAGCAGACTCCAGATGGCAGCTTCATTTTGGCTCAGTTGATTATATACGATCTGCTCGTCGATTGGTTCAAACAAATGCTCACATTTGAGCAGACAGGCAAATTTTTCTTTTATATCCGAGCTTCCCTCTCTGATTAGTTTTCCGACCAGACTGTTCGAGCTGGTATTTGCCCAGTATGTGTTATATTTATGTTTGTCGAGGAAATTTATTATCGACCATGGATTATAAATGTCCTTGTGGTCACCAAAGATAAAGCCGTCATACCAACTCTTTACCCTCTCACGCTCATCTCCCAGACCACACTCGTCAAGCGCGGCGAAAACCTCTTCTTCCGTAAAACCAAATGCTGTCGCATATTTGTCGGATGTAGTCGTTACCACCTCCAGATTGTTCAGATCTGAAAAAATGGACTCCTTGCTGACACGGGTAATGCCAGTCATAATCGCACGCTCCAGATACGGATTTGTCTTAAATGTCGCATTGAACATACTCCTGGTAAATGCGACCAGCTCATCCCAGAAACCGTTCACATAGGCTTCCTGCATAGGCGTGTCGTATTCGTCTAAGAGTATGATGACCTTCTTTCCATAATAGCGGGAGAGGAAGTCTGAAAGATTATGCAGTGCTATCGCTGCTGCGACTTCCGACATATCCGGCCTGACAGATAAGTAAAATTCCTTTTCCTGCTCAGCCAATAAGTCTCCTTCGAGGAGGAAACGATTTTTTACATACAAATCAGCAATAATCTGACATATCCTGTAGCTCGTGTTCGCATATGTCGTCTCCTTCACATTTGCAAAGGTCAGACTGATGACAGGGTACGTCCCCTGCAGCGCACGATATTTCTCGTGCTGCCAGATGGAAAGCCCTTCGAACAGATTCGAACGACCTGCATATTTTACAGAAAAGAACTCCTCCAGCATGCTCATGGTAAGAGTCTTTCCAAAACGACGCGGACGTGTAATCAGTGTAACGTCATCTCCTCTTTCCCACCATTCGCGGATGAAGTCCGTCTTATCCACATAAAAACAATTATTTTCTATAATTTTCTCAAAGCTCTGTATTCCGATTCCTACTGTTCTTGCCATATAAACCTCCGAATATCTGTTACAAAGTTCCGCCTGCGACATATGCCGCACCAAATGTTTACTTTAGTATAGCGGGTTTTAGATGAAATTACAACGACATATGCCGAAAACAAAATATGGTGGAGATACATTACCACAACACCTTGCAAGTCCAGCTATGGTGCAATTACATCACAAACCTTAAGCTTATCGCCTGCCACATAAAATCTCACATCAAAACCGGCAAATAGTACGCCATATCTGCGGGAGGGCTCATCCTGGTATCCCGGACGCGGGTCCTCCGCAAGTATCTGAACGAGGGCATTTCTTTTATCCTCAGGAATCATGCTCAGCAGGTCGTACGGAAACTCAACTGACAGCTTAGTCTGCAGGATATCAGCGGTAAAACCGCTCCCTGCATCCGGGTGAGCATCCGTGTATGGAAGATATGGTTTAATGTCATATATAGGCGTGCCATTTAACAAATCCGCGCCCGCAACAATCAAAACCGGACCATCCTTTTCCGTATATTGGATATCCAAGAGCTTTACCGAAGACAGGCCTATATTATTTGGCCTGTAAGGAGAGCGTGTGGCAAATACGCCCATGCGCTTATTTCCTCCGAGCTTTGGAGGCTTAACGGTGGCACTCCAGTTCTCACGCTTTGCCTTATGAAACTCCCACAATATCCAGATATAGGAAAAATCCGCGAGTCCCCTAAATGCCTCCGGCTGTCTGTACTCCGGTAAAAAAATGATTTTCCCTGTCAGGTCATCAACTATTCCACTCTGTCTGGGAATTCCAAACTTCTCATCAAAATCAGTATATACATGCCCGATAATTTTCATATCAAACCACTCCAAAATCAGATATACTATATTTATATCAGAAATGCGCCGATATTTAAATAATTTTCTTATATCCCTCATCTGCCCACAGCTAAAGCAAAAAAGCAAAACTGTTTTCAGCATATGTCGTTGTAATTTCCTTGAAAAACCGCTATACTAAAGAAGACATTTGGTGCGGCATATGCCGCTGTATCAGAATTTGGGAGGTATCCATGAGAAAATTATTATTATTCGGATGCATCGTTATGGGGATGTGTCTGTTTGCCGGGTGCAACAGCGGCACTGAGGAACGAATGAAGACCGGTGAAGAAATCGCGAATGAGCAGTATCAAAAAGCACAAGATCTTATAAATGAAAACAATTCCTCTGTGCAGGATTTGGAAGATCAGTCTGATATGATAGATGAAGAATATTAATCAATAAAAGAGAAAGGAAAACAAGAGATTAACCATGAGTATTAATGCATCAAAAATGGATTTCAAGGGTGAGACATGTATTTTACTGGAGGCGGGAAAATACCGTGCCATGATAGCACCCTTTAACGGAAGTAATGTAATGAAAATGGAGGATACAGAGTTAGATATCGATATCTTCAGGAATGATTTGTCCTTAAGCCCGGCGGAGCTCAAGGCATCTGCAGAGGTCTATGGCATGCCTACGCTTTATCTGCCAAACAGATTATCAAATGGCGACCTTCGGACATCTGATGCCCATTATCATTTTCCTCTGAACGAGGCAGCACTTGGCAACCACTTGCACGGCTTCTTACATAAGCGTAATCACAGCATAGCTTCTATTTCCACGACAGAAACAGCAGCTATCGCAAAAACTACATATACATATGATGAGCAGGATGAATTTTTCCGGTACTATCCTGTGTCATTTCGTGCAGACTATACATTTATACTGGATGAGAGCGGTCTGAACTATGAATTTACCCTGACAAATCTGTCCGAGGTGCAGATGCCTTATGGTGTATGTAACCATACCGCATTTAAAGGGCCTTTTACCGGCACGGGTACAGGTGCAAATGTAAGACTTTCCGTTCCGGTCGGAGACAAATGGGAATTGAATGAAAACTGCATCCCTACAGAGAGAAATCTTCCATTTACCAGATACGACCAAATGTACAAGGATGGCACGATGGTTCCTGTGTTACAGGTTATAGATAATGATTTATATAATGCCGAAATGAATGAGCTGGACGGCGAGCCGTTTAATGGCGCGATTATCACTGATATGGCTACTGGAAAAAGAATCTGCTATCAGGTAGACGATAACATAAAGTTCTGGATTATGTGGAATGATGGCGGCAACAAAGGATTTTTCTGTCCTGAACCTATGAGCTGGAATATTGATGCTCCAAATCTCAAGGCTCCTGCCGAAGTCACGGGATATGCCGAGCTCGCGCCGGGTGAAAGCCGCACCCTTAAGGAAAGAATCTTTACGATGGCATAGCTCTATAAAAATCTGCGCCTGGTGGATATACACTATACCCACCAGGCGCAGATTTTTATCTGAGTCTCAAAGCGTACCAACTTCCATCTAACTTATAACAAAAGATTTCATACTGTGCAGTAACCGTGCCAACCGAAGTCGTGCTTTCCATCGAACAGTCCGCTATACAGAGATACGCCTTATCAAATTCCATTTCCTCATCCTCATAAAATACTCTTCCCGCCTGAGCGACATCCTCATCTGAGGCTTTGCTGCAGTCACTGATTTCATATTTGAAATCTGATATGGTTTCATCATCTCTGGTGAATGCAGTTGCATATGCCTCACAAATATCATTGTCCGAATCCGTAACCTCCAAAACAGTATCGAGATTTTGTGCAGCTATTCCATCCATATAGGTTTCTGCAGCTTTTTTCGCTTTATGCTTTCCACCGAACACAAAAAACGCGACTAATAAAGCTGCTGCTATAATCACTGCAGCAATTATAATTATCTGGAGCATTACCATGCGCTTCCTCTTTATATCCTTACTTCTGCTACTCATTTACAGCTACTCCTTAACATTCCAAATTTTCCGTCTACGCAGGCAGCCGCCCGCATATCTTTTGTCAATTTTACCATCTATCCATTTTAAAGTAAACAAAAAACGTCATACTTCGCTTCGCCATCTTGTCGGATTTTTTACTAGCGTATTTAGCTACACTGTGCTACAATTATTTATTAAGAACCATAAGACATATTACTTGGTGTTTCAAGGGGGTAAATATGAAAAAAAGATTATTTGTTTTATTTGCGGCACTTATGATGATTCTTTTCTCTTCCTTTGTTGCGATGGCTGATGAAGCAGAGGATACAGAAGAATCGACCGCAATTAATGGTACAACATACTATTACGATCATTTCGACAACGATGCTTACAGAAATGTTTATGACCAGCTGGTGACTCCGGCGGAGACCTTCCATGAGTCATCCACGGCAAATGCCTCTGTTTATTCAGATGCAGAAGGTAATGAATATTACATAGCATTTTCGATAAATGTGTCAAAAAAGAACTGGGAGGTAATAAATGCCGGCGGTATGCAGCTCGTGTTAAATGCATTTATCGCTGACCATCCCCTCTATTTCTGGATAAAGGACAGCTTTACATATCAATGCCATACTATAGAAGGAAGCGTGTTTTATACTGTAAACATCTTCTGCTATAAGGATTATGCTGCCGGAGCTTCCAGACAGGTCATAAAAAATAACGTTGATCTGGCCATATCCGAATATGCACTGTCAGTATCTGAGGACAGTCCTGATTATGAGAAGGCTTATATCGTACATAATGCCATCATTGATGACGCATCATATAATCAGACATATACGCAGCCTGATGATGAATGTGCATGGGCTTTTTCCGTGGATGGTATCTGTAACGGGCAGCACAAGAGCGCTACATCCTTTGGATATGCCAGAACGTTTAAGGCTGTCATGGATGAGCTGGGTATTACATGCATATATGTTGAGGGAAACGAATATACTCCTGATGATGCAGATGCGGCAAGCTACAATACCCACGCGTGGAACTGTGTATACTTGGATGGCGAGTGGTATATAATAGATGTAGCATATGACGACCCTGAAACCACTACCGGTAAGGATGTCCTGACATATAATTACTTTAATATAACCAGTGAAGAGGCATCCGACCTGGAGCCTGACTACGACCTGCTGCCGGGTATACCTACCTGTAACGGCACTGCATACAGTATAGAAAATATCCAGTCAGGACTGGAAAGCCAGGGTCTGTGGGAAGAGGATAATTATAATTTCTTCGATCATCTGCTCGACACCTACGGTGTTTCAGTCGTCCTTATCAGCATCGGTCTTATCCTGATACTGATCGGCATACTGATACGCCATATGCACAAGCGCAACAAAAAGAAACAGGCTGATAAGATCAAAAATACCAAGGTTACGGTGGTAGATCACTCAGATTTGGATAAGGAGCTGAAGAGACCTCCTTTATCATAATATAACCTGGAGGCAATCATGTCGGATAGAAACAAAAACGACGATATACGTATAAAACATCATAAAAGGCATGTCGTTATCTGGCGACTTCTGACCTTTATATTCAGACCGGGACTTAAGCTTTTTTTCAGGCTTAAGTCCCAGGTTTTTAAAGGAGATGAATATAAAAATATACCGGAGAGCTTTATGGTCATCTCGAACCATTGCACCAGCTATGACCCGGTCATGATCTCTCTGAGCTTTCCCCAGCATATGTACTTTATAGCAGGTAACCATGTGTTCAAATCCGGCATCTGGTCCAGGCTGCTGACCTGGTTCTTTGCGCCTATCGGAAGACAGAAATCACACTCCGCTACACCGGCAGTTATAGAAAGCATAAAATGTCTGAAGCAGGGCTATAACGTCTGTATGTTTGCAGAGGGCAACTGCTCCTACAACGGTCTCACCTCCCCTATACCTGCTGCCACCGGAAAGATGTTAAAAAAAGCCGGCTGCGGTCTTGTTACATACCGTTTTGAAGGCGACTACTTTATGGCACCGAGATGGAGTCTGCACAGAAGATGGGGACCGGTGAACGGACATCCGGTTACCTATATCACAGCAAATGAACTAAAGGATATGTCGGCAGATGAGATAAATGATATTATCACAAGGGATTTGTCGGAGGATGCATATCAGAGACAAAAAGAAAATCACGATAAATATTATGGCAGGAAACGTGCTGAAGCATTGGAAACCCTGCTTTATGTCTGTCCCTCATGTCATCGTATAAGCACGATGACGAGCCACAAATCCATGATGACCTGTGACTGCGGGCTCAAAGTTTTTTATGATGTCTACGGCTTCCTGCATGATGAAAGCATCGGCCGTTCCGATATTACCATTACCGAATGGGATAATTTTCAGCGGGATTATCTTTTTCAGCTAATTAAAAAAACCGCTGATGGTGAGATAATATTTAGCGATGAAGATATAACCCTGTATAAGAGCAACAGCGCATCAGAACGTATCCCTATAATGACCGGCACCCTGTCTATAAGCAACAGAGAGCTAATCATTTCTGAGCGCCACTTTCCTATGGACCAAATCATCGGCTTTACTACCTGCAACCGCAGCGGTTTGATATTTATGTATGAAAAAGTGCTTTACGAGCTGCGCGCTCCTCACAATTTCAACGCGCTCAAATATTTCGACTATTATAACTATATCATGAAAAAACAGGGCAAGGATGTATGGGACAGATGCTTCTAGTCCTGAGGTACCAGGTCTGTGGTGTATTCATTTCCAAATACATCATAGACCTTCACATATGAATATCCCTTTGCCGTATCCCCATAGCTTCCCAGGTATGTTCTGATATTATCTATATCATCATAATCAATAGAAAATCCATATCCGTTATATGTATGTACATCGCCCATATAGGCAAATTCCAACGTATCCTCATCTACCTGATTACCATCATGCTCTACCAGACCATAGCAAAATTCTATCTCCATCCCTTCATACATAGAATACATATATCCATCTACAAATGTCAGGTCGTCTGTGTCTATTTCGGTATAGCCACGCACACTTACACCGGAATTGCTATCCCATTGTATGACCATGCCGTATAATCTGGTGTAGTCATTTGTCATGACAAATGGTATGATACCTGACATAGTCACGGACCCGTCAGCTGAGGTTACATGATCCGTAACCACATAGCAGACTATCTGTCCATCTACAGCCAGCCATTTGTCAGGAAATGTCACATCCACTACGCCGCTTGTGCTGTCCCAATCTATTACATTAAAATCACTGCCCAACACTATGGCTTTATTTTCCTGATAATCAAATCCCACCCTCTGTTCGAGGAAGTTTACATACTGAAAGTCGTCTCCCAGATCCAGGATATATCTGCCATCCTCGTAGGTATAATCCAGATCGAAGTCAGAATTTGACGCATAACTCACATACGTATCGGCATAGGTTTCAACCAGCTCCACATTATAGTACGAGGACATACCCAGATCCGAGATGCTGTCGCTATAAGCATAACCGGCATATGCGCTCAGGACATCATCATAAAAGGTCATGCAATCAGCATTAAAGTCCGTCTCATTTAGATTTATCCTGCCATCATATGAATAGAGGCTGCAGCCGTCTCTGGTAGCCTCCGGGCAGTAAAACGACAGGCCGTTTGCGTATGATATGTTTGACTGTACATATACCACCGTATCCTCTACAGCAGCTATAACCTCCTCATATCCGTCTACGGCATAATTATTGCAAAATTCGATAATATCCGCCGAGCTCGTTCCACTGAAATCTCCGCAGTTTTCTCTGGCATTCAGGAAGTCAGTCAGCTCCTGATTATATATGGCTTCATCTGCATTTACAAACATGTCTCCGAGTCTGTCTACCACCACGTCTGCTTTTTCGGTATCTATCAGCGCAAGCTCATATGTATAAAAATCCGTGACACTATCACTGTCATATACATAGCTGGCATATTGGTCATTATAATAATCATACTGATCCACGAAATCATCTATTATGATTTCTGATAACTCCGGTATGGTTATGTCAGGATTTTCCGACAGCTCCGTCATCCAGTTGGTGTAATACATACCAAAGGTATATATCGACTCCTCTGAAGCAATCATATAATCACAGCATGAGCTGATGGCGCTTGCCATCTCCACACTGCCCATGATACACGCATTAAATAATGTCAGATTAAACCTGATGCCGCTATTTTGCATGGCTGTAGCCATGTCAGAAATCTGGAGCGTATCCCCTTCATCTGTGTTACTGTCATAGCCAAATGATGCCGTGGTATATCCGCATCCGTGATCCCAATATATAAGGATATAGTTATTTGCAGGATAATTATCCCTGCCCCATATGAGGAAATCCTCCAGCACCTCCTCATGACACATGCATATGTCTCCCAGATTTTCTTTTTCGGTATAGGTCTGATCCTTCAATTCAAATCGCTGTACCTGATTACCTTCCATGCCATAGTCATTGACCCACAGATCGGTACCGCCCGTCTCAAGGATTACATTTACATTGTCCCCGATATCGGCATCCGCCATCTGATCGAGATCGAGAGTCGCATTCCCTCCATCAAATCCATAGATACCGTAGTAATCATAGCAATCGCCGCTTTCCAGATTTGAGCCAATCATATAAATCATAATCGTATAATCAGCATAATCGGCATTATATTCATTTTCATTTTTTGCTTCGGTTGAAGCCTCGGCAGTAGTGACGTCTGCATCTGCCACCTCCGTAGTATCCGCTCCGGTGGTATCATTCCTCCTGATAAGCACCAGCACGAGAAGCAGTATAAGGGCTATCGCCACCATAATACCTGCTATGGCAAACATGGCAGCTATCATCGAATTTCTGCTGTTCATACCCTCCTTATATACAGGGGGTTTTGTAAGATTTACATTTCCATACCGATTCACACCCGTCTGATTCACACCCTGCTGCGGGGTCGCGCCATATGGATGCACGCCCTGCTG
>X287_Common_Brushtail__coassemble_41_pt1 | contig 24908 bp, 21 predicted proteins | sample X287_Common_Brushtail__metabat2_low_PE_009 | metagenome-assembled genome bin X287_Common_Brushtail
TCCATCCTGCCGCAGATAAAACAGGTGGATTCCAGTTTTTTGACATACTCGACCACAGGAGCAGCAGACGTCCCCTTCGAAAAAATACCAGACCTTGGAGCAGAGCCCTTTGCGGCTAACTCCTTCATATCCTTTATAGTTTTATCTGTGTGGGTTTTTAACATGAGCGCCAGACCCAGGCGATTTTTCTCCTTAAATAGCATACTTATATGGCGGGAGCAAAATCCTAACTCATCAGTCATCGCACGATTATCATCCTCCATGTAGCTCGGACCCATCGTGTATTCTATCGCATTTGTCTCTAGCTGCCTGTTAAGGAAGCATAAGGGACATTCACAGTCCTCATTAAATGCGTCATTTACCGGAATTGTATAAATCTGCTCTGCCATAAACTAAGCTCCTCTTCCTTGAAAATATACTTTTTATATTATACAATACATGACAGCAAAGAGGCAATGAAAAACTGACGAAAAAGGAACAAAAAGATGAAGTCATATACAGATGGAAATAATTATATCATAGAGGACCCGCAGGATTTTATATTGTCACAGATACTCGAATGCGGACAGTGCTTTAACTTCGTGAGAACAGACATAGAGGAGTATGACATAATAGCATTTGGCAGGGTGCTGCATGTCAGACAAAGTGATGGAAGGGTAATATTTTATGATACGGATGAAAAGACATACAGGGAGATCTGGAGCCGGTACTTTGATATGGAAAATGACTATAAAAGCATCAAGAACAACCTGCTTTTGGCGGATGATAAGTTATATCAGCCCATCATGGACAAATCCGGTATAAGGCTTTTGAATCAGGATTTTTTTGAAACGCTGATTTCATTTATTATATCTCAAAACAAACAGATACCACAGATCAAACAGATAATCAGAAATATTTCTCATAAATTTGGAAATGAAATCATAGGATATAATGGTGCTGCATATTACAGCTTTCCGGATGCGCATACGTTAAATCAGGTAACGGAAGAGGAGCTTAGAGCATGTAAGGTGGGATTCCGCGCGCCATACATAAAGGATGCATGCCGGAAGGTATCAGATGGTGTGATTACAGTGGAGAAGCTTAACGAGATGGATTTTTATGAGGCAAGGAAGCTTTTGATGAGCATCAGGGGAGTAGGCGAAAAGGTGTCAAACTGTGTGCTGCTGTTTTCGCTTGGCAGACGTGAGGCATTTCCTGTAGATGTATGGATGAAACGTATCATGGAGCGACTTTATTTCGAAGGGAAGGATACCAAAAAAGAAGCTATTGAAGCTTTTGCTATGGAAAAATTTGGTAAATATGGCGGATATGCACAGCAATATTTATTTGAATATGCCAGAAATATTTAGTTTATATATTTTTTAGAAAAAGGGGGTTGCAATTTTTTCCAAAATGGATAGAATAGTATTTGATGTTAGCACTCGAACCAAATGAGTGCTAAAAGAAAAAGAAAAATTTTTTAGGAGGAATATATTATGAAGTTAAGACCACTGGGAGACAGAGTAGTATTAAAGGAATCAGTTGCAGAAGAAACAACAAAGTCCGGCATCATATTATCAGGTCAGGCAAAGGAAAAGCCTCAGTATGCAGAGGTAGTAGAGGTAGGACCGGGAGTGATGGTTGACGGAAAACTTGTTCCTATGGATGTAAAGGCAGGCGATAAGGTAGTATATCAGAAGTATGCAGGCTCAGAGGTCAAGCTTGATGATGAGGAATATATCGTAATCAAGCAGGACAGCATCCTGGCAGTTATCGAATAAAAGACTATCAATATAATACATGGAGGTAATTTCAAATGGCAAAGGAAATTAAATACGGAGCAGATGCCAGAAAGGCACTTGAAAGCGGAGTAAATCAGTTAGCAGACACAGTAAGGGTTACACTTGGACCTAAGGGCAGAAATGTTGTACTTTCCAAGTCATACGGTACACCGCTTATCACAAATGACGGAGTAACAATCGCAAAGGATATAGAGCTAGAGGACGCATTTGAAAATATGGGCGCCCAGATAGTAAAGGAAGTAGCTACAAAGACAAATGATGTAGCAGGTGACGGAACTACAACAGCTACAGTTTTAGCTCAGGCCATGATCAATGAAGGAATGAAGAACCTGGCTGCAGGCGCAAATCCTATCGTTTTGAGAAAGGGTATGAAGAAGGCATGTGATGAGGCTGTAAATGCCATTTCAGCTATGAGCCAGAAGGTAAATGGCAAGGATCAGATAGCAAAGGTTGCTTCTATTTCCTCAGGAGATGCAGAGGTAGGCGAGCTGGTTGCAGACGCTATGGAAAAGGTTTCAAACGACGGTGTCATCACCATCGAGGAGTCCAAGTCCATGAAGACAGAGTTAGACCTCGTAGAAGGTATGCAGTTTGACAGAGGATATATATCAGCTTATATGGCTACAGATATGGAAAAGATGGTAGCAGAGCTTGATAACCCATATATCCTTATCACAGATAAGAAGATTTCGAATATCCAGGATATCCTGCCTTTGCTCGAGCAGATAGTACAGAGCGGCGCAAAGCTTTTGATTATAGCTGAGGATATCGAGGGCGAAGCACTCACAACACTTATAGTAAATAAGCTGCGTGGTACTTTCCAGGTAGTAGCAGTCAAGGCTCCTGGCTATGGCGACAGAAGAAAAGATATGCTTCAGGATATCGCTATCCTTACAGGCGGTACAGTAATCTCAGAGGAGCTCGGCTATGATTTGAAGGAAGCTACTATGGAGCAGCTGGGACGCGCAAAGAGCGTAAAGGTAACAAAGGAAAATACTGTTATAGTAGACGGCCTGGGAAGTAAGGATGATATCTCAGCAAGAGTTGGCGTGATTAAGAGTCAGCTTGAGGAGACAACATCAGAATTTGATAAGGAAAAGCTTCAGGAAAGACTTGCAAAGCTCGCAGGCGGCGTAGCAGTTATCCGTGTAGGTGCAGCTACTGAGACAGAGATGAAGGAAGCTAAGCTTCGTATGGAGGATGCTTTGAACTCTACCAGAGCAGCAGTTGAAGAGGGTATCATCGCAGGCGGTGGTTCTGCTTATATCCATGCAGCAAAGAAGGTTCAGTCATTAGTTGACACACTCGAGGGCGATGAAAAGACAGGAGCAAAGGTAGTACTCAAGGCCATGGAGGCTCCGCTTTATCATATCGCTGCAAATGCAGGACTTGAGGGCTCAGTAATCATCAATAAGGTAAAAGAGTCCGAGGTCGGCGTTGGCTTTGATGCATATACAGAGGTTTATGTAAATATGGTAGATGCCGGAATCATCGACCCTGTAAAGGTTACAAGAAGCGCATTACAGAATGCTACATCCGTAGCTTCTACACTCCTTACCACAGAGTCAGTAGTAGCAGACATCAAGGAGGATGCTCCGGCAATGCCTGCAGGTGGTATGAACGGTGGCATGGGAATGATGTAATCCCTAATAAATACTCAAGAACTGGGCAACCTTTAGATTAAAAAGGTTGCTCTTTTTTAGTGCTACAAAATGATCTCCCTTTATCAGGCATACGTGGCTGTGCGGTATACATACTCTGATGAGCATCGTATGAGCACGCTTTACCATATCGCGTGAGCCAGCGATAATAAGGGTCGGACATTCGATATGAAAAAGAGAAGACGGATGGATATGAGGTTCGTCCACCATCAGGTTTATTATTTCGAGATTGCTGATGAAATCTTTGTCCCGCTTTGACAGCCATTCGAGGAATTTCCTGTACATTTTTATAGGATATTGAACAGAAAATCTGACACCTGCAGGATAGAGGTTTGCTCCGTTAAGGATCAGCTTTGATGTATATGAAGGATATTTCAGAGTAAAAAGCAGCGCTATATTTGCACCGTCGGAAAATCCCAGCAATATGACCTTGTCGATACCCTTGTGGTCGAGAAAGTTTTTCAAATCCTCCGTCATCTGCATCAGCGTCATAGGCTTATCGCCTCTCGGAGACAGACCATGCCCTCTGGAATCGATAGCGATAACCTTGTACATCAGAGAAAAATATTCGATTTGATGTCTGAAGTAGGCCGAGCTCTCATTATTGCCATGAAGCATGACCATGACCTCGCTGCCGTTACCCTTTTCTATGTAATGTAGTGTAGACATTGCCGTCCCTCCTCGTATATGCGTTTTATATGTTTTTTATAGCATAAAACGAAATAAAGATAAAGATAAAATTAGAAGATTATGGTTTTTTTCTCCTTAGTTTGGTATACTTGCTATATGTCCGCCTGAGGATGCGTAAGAACCGGCGGGCAGATATTTAAATAACAGGTAATCGAGGTATGAAATGAGTAAGATAAATGAATTAAAAAATTATACTGTAATAGCTGAGGAAGAAATCCCCGAGGTAAATGGGAAAGGATATGTTCTATCCCATAACAAAACAAAGGCAAGAGTGCTGATTATCGAAAATGATGATGACAATAAGGTTTTTACTATAGGCTTTCGTACACCGCCAAATGATGATACGGGTATCCCGCATATTCTCGAGCACTCTGTGCTTTGCGGTTCAAGAAAATATCCCGTAAAGGACCCGTTCGTTGAGCTTGCAAAGGGCTCACTTAATACATTTTTAAATGCCATGACATATTCGGACAAAACAGTTTATCCTATAGCAAGCTGCAATCTGCAGGATTTTGAAAATCTGATGCAGGTATATCTGGATGCCGTATTTTATCCAAATATATATATCCATGATGAAATCATGAGGCAGGAGGGCTGGCACTATGAGCTTGAAGCAGCAGACGCTGAGCTAAAGATAAACGGAGTAGTATATAATGAGATGAAGGGTGTATTTTCATCGGCTGAGTCGCAGATGTACAGAGCCATCGAGCGCATTCTGCTTCCTGATACCGCATATGCATATGAGTCAGGCGGCGACCCGGCAGCTATACCGGAGCTCACACAGGAGAGATTTGAAGCATTCCATGAAACCTACTATCATCCTTCAAACAGCTATATCTATCTCTATGGGGATGCGGATATGGTAAAGGAGCTGGAATTTATAGATGAGGAATATCTGTCGCATTTTGAATATAAGGATGTGGACTCGAGCATAGGTTTGCAGACGCCATTTTCTGAAATGAAGGAGGCGGAGGAATTCTTTTCTATATCGGAAACAGATGATGAGGAAAATAATACATTCCTGACATATAATAAGATAACAGGCTTAAGCACGGACAAGAAGACATCTACAGCCATGTCGATACTCGAATATGTCCTGATGGATGCGCCAGGCGCGCCATTAAAGACGGCACTTGTTGATGCGGGCATAGGCGAGGATATATTCAGCTCCTATGACGATGGAGTGCAGCAGACTACATTTTCCATTATTGCAAAAAATGCAAATAAGGTGGATAAGAACAGATTTGTCGGGATAATCGAAGCTACATTGTCTGACTTATGCGGTGAAAATGGCGATGATAAAGTATTAAATAAAAAGTCCGTAGAGGCAGCGATAAACATGTTTGAGTTCAAGCATAAGGAAGGAAACTTTGGCAGATATCCAAAGGGACTGATGCTCGGACTTAATGCATTTAACAGCTGGCTGTATGATGATGGAAAGGCGTTGGAATTTTTTAAGCTAAATGATGTCTATGCTGAGCTTAAAAGTGAGCTTCATACCGGCTATTTCACGAGGCTTATATCAGAGAAGCTCCTGCATAATAATTTTGGCGCGATGGTTATCGTATCGCCTAAGAAGGGACTTGACAGAGAAAGAGATGAAGCTGAAAAGGCAAGGCTTAGAGCATATAAAGCATCGCTTGATGAAGAGGAGCTGAAAAAGCTCATAGCTGATACGGCAGCGTTAAAGGCATATCAGGAGACACCGTCTCCTGCGGAAGATATGGAAAAGGTGCCGCTGCTAAATATCTCAGATATAGAAAAGAGTGTCAAAGACTTGAAAAACAGATGCTGCACTATAGACGGTGTGCCTGTCATCTGCCACGATATATTTACAAATGGTATTGGTTATCTGGAGCTTATGTATGACATAAACGATATGAACGAGGAGCTTATACCGTACGCGGCGCTTCTGTCTCAGATATTCAAATATGTAGATACGGAGCATTATTCGTATTCGGAGCTTGGAAGTGAATTGAACTTCCACCTGGGCGGCGTAGCATTTAGCACGGGAGCTGTAGGCAAGGTAGAAAAGGGAGAATATATATCATTTTTCTCTATCAGAACCAAGGCAGTCTATGATAAGATACCGAAGGCGATGGAGCTGATAGAGGAGATTTTATTTACTTCTCATCTGGATGACAAAAAGAGACTGAAGGAAATCATAGCAGAAGAAAAAGCAGGTCTTAAAACTGACCTTACTGCTTCCGGACATATGACGGCAGCACAGAGAGCCATGTCATATATATCGCCTGTATATGTCTTCAAGGAGAGAACCGAGGGCGTGGATTATTTCAGCTTCCTGTGCGAGCTTGACAGAGAATTTGACAGCAGGTCGGATGAGATAGTGGAAAAATTAAATGCCGCTCTATCAGAAATTACTAGGAAGGGCGCGCTTAAGATATCATATACGGGAGATAACGATGCTGTAGGAGAATATGCTGATGTTATAGAGCACTTCATCGGTATGAATCAGGAAGGGCCTGTAGCGGCAAATGGCGCGAAAGCACCGCTTAGCATAAAGAATGAAGGCTTTAAGACAGCCAGTCAGGTGCAGTATGTGGCAGTAGCGGGAGATTTTGAGGCAGCAGGATATAAATATACCGGAGCTTTAAGCGTGCTGCAGGTTATCTTCTCTTATGACTATCTCTGGATAAATGTCAGGGTAAAGGGCGGAGCATACGGATGTATGTGCTCATTTACAAAGAACGGCTACAGCTACATGACCTCGTACAGGGATCCAAATCTTATGGAGACCTATGAGATATATAAAAATGCATATAAGTATGTAGCAGATTTTGATTGTAGTGACAGGGATATGACAAAATATCTGATAGGAGCTATTGCAAAGCTTGACGCTCCTATGACGCCGTCTGCGGCTGGAAGCTACAGCTTCCTGTGTTATCTGGCCGGTATCACGGATGAGATGAGGCAGCAGGAGAGAGATGAGATCCTGTCCTGTGATAAGTATAGGATAAGGGAGCTGGCACCTATAGTTCAAAGCATCACAGACAGCGGTATCATATGCGCTGTCGGAGGCGAGGATAAGATAGAAGCTGCAAAAGAGCATTTCGATCATATATTAAGTGAATTTTAGACAGCTGATTTTTTTGAAAGGAACGGATAAATGAGTGATTTTAAATCGGGCTTTGTGGCTATAATTGGCAGACCAAATGTAGGAAAATCGACACTTATGAACCAGATCATAGGGCAAAAGATAGCGATAACCAGCAACAAGGCTCAGACAACCAGAAACAGGATACAGACCGTTTATACAGATAGTGATGGCCAGATAATTTTTCTGGACACACCGGGCATAGTAAAGGCGAAAAATAAGCTTGGCGAATATATGCTAAAATGTGCCGAGGGTACATTATCAGAGGTTGACATAATTATGTGGATAGTCGAGGCTTCGACCTTTATAGGAAAGGGAGAACGCTATATTTCAGAGCAGCTTATCAGGACCAATACACCTGTTATCCTGGTTATCAATAAGATAGATGCAGTCCCGGCAGAAGAGGTCTTTAAGGCTATCGACGCATATAAGGACATAAATGATTTTGCAGAAATAGTTCCCGTATCGGCGCTAAAGGGAGACAATACTGATGAGCTCATAAGGACGCTGATGGACTATCTTCCTGAGGGACCTATGTACTATGATGCAGATACGGTTACCGACCAGCCGGAGAGACAGATAGTCTCTGAGCTGATCAGAGAGCAGGCTCTGAGGCTCCTTGATAAGGAGATACCTCATGGTATAGCTGTGGTTATCGATTCGATGAAGGAAAGACCTGGTGGAAGACTCGTGGATATCGATGCCACAATTATCTGCGAAAGAGATTCGCATAAGGGTATTATTATCGGCAGACAGGGACAGATGCTGAAAAAGATCGGCACAAATGCGAGAGTCGGTATGGAAAGGCTCTTGGACACAAGGGTAAATCTCAAGCTTTGGGTCAAGGTAAAGAAGGATTGGCGTGACAGCGATACCCAGCTGAAAAATTATGGCTACAGGTCAGATACCCTGTAGTCTTAAATGAACAGGATGAAGCATGAAGGACGAGATAGTATTAAACGGAATAATACTTGCTACCGGGCTGGTGGGTGAATATGACAGAAGACTTGTGATTCTGACCAGAGAAAGAGGGAAGATTACAGCATTTGCCAAGGGTGTCAGAAGGAGCACGAACCAGCTTATTTCGTCATGCCAGATATTTGTTATGGGGGCATTTACCCTGTATGAGGGCAGAGATGCCTACACGGTAAAAAATATAGAGGTAAAGGAGTACTTCCACGAGCTGACCTTTGATATGGATAAATATTGCTATGGCTCGTACTTCTGTGAGATTATGGCTTATTTTACTCATGAGGGTGAGGCTTCATCTGATTATCTGAATCTGCTTTTTGTGAGTCTGAATGCATTAAAGAAGGGCTTTATACCTGCAAAGCTTATCAGATGCATATATGAGCTCAAGCTGATGGACGTCTTCGGACAGGGGCTTCAAAGCAGCATATGTCCGATATGCGGCAGAGACCAGGTGTCATGTGTTTTTGATGCGAGGTCGGGTGGTATGCTCTGTGATGATTGTGCGGAAAGGGCGTTCGCGCCGATGGTCATAAAGCCGGCTGTGCTCTATGCTCTTCAATATATCAATGGCGCCGAATTTGGCAGACTGTATCAGTTTAATCTGGCGGAGGACGTGCTTACCGAACTGATTATGGTATGTAATAGCTTTATGTCCGTGTATGTAGACAAAAAGTTCAATTCTCTCGAAATTATTAATTCTCTGTCTTGAAAAATACATGGAATGAATGTACAATGGACTATCATTGAATATGGAGGGCATATGGAAAAGACATTAGATAAAATAGTTGCACTGGCAAAGAACAGAGGCTTTGTATATCCGGGCTCTGAGATATACGGCGGTCTGGCAAATACATGGGATTATGGAAATCTCGGTGTGGAGCTCAAAAACAACATCAAAAAGGCATGGTGGAAGAAGTTCGTTCAGGAAAATCCTTATAATGTAGGTGTTGACTGCGCTATTCTTATGAACCCGCAGACATGGGTAGCTTCGGGACATCTGGGCGGATTTGCTGATCCTCTGATGGACTGTAAGGAATGTCATGAGCGTTTCCGTGCTGACAAGCTGATAGAGGATTATATGGCAGCAGAGGGCATACAGACAGAGGGCTCTATAGACGGCTGGACGAATGAGCAGATGGAAAGCTATATCGAGGAAAAACAGATAGCCTGTCCTACCTGCGGCAAGCATAATTTTACTGGTATCAGACAGTTTAATTTGATGTTTAAGACCTTCCAGGGCGTTACGGAGGATGCAAAAAATACAGTATATCTGAGGCCTGAGACGGCACAGGGTATATTTGTCAATTTCAAAAATGTCCAGAGAACCTCCAGAAAGAAGATACCATTTGGAATAGGACAGATAGGTAAGTCATTCAGAAATGAGATTACGCCGGGTAACTTTACATTCAGAACTAGAGAGTTCGAACAGATGGAGCTGGAATTCTTCTGTGAACCGGGTACAGACCTTGAATGGTTCGAATACTGGAGAAGCTTTTGCATCAACTGGCTCAAGGAGCTTGGCATGAAGGATGATGAGATGCGTGCCCGCGACCATTCGCCGGAGGAGCTGTGCTTCTACAGCAAGGGAACCACTGATATAGAGTATCTCTTCCCATTTGGCTGGGGCGAGCTGTGGGGTATAGCTGACAGGACAGACTATGATCTGACACAGCATCAGAATACTTCAGGAGAATCCATGGAATATTTTGATGATGAGAAAAAGGAAAAATATATTCCTTATGTTATAGAGCCGTCACTTGGCGCTGACCGTGTGACACTGGCATTTTTGTGTGCAGCTTATGATGAGGAAGATATAGGAACAGCGGAAAAACCGGATGTGCGTACCGTACTTCATTTCCATCCTGCGCTGGCTCCTGTAAAAATCGGCGTGCTGCCGCTTTCCAAAAAGCTCAGCGAAGGAGCAGAAAAGATTTACACCGAGCTGTGCAAATATTATAACTGTGAATATGACGACAGAGGAAATATAGGAAAGAGATACAGGAGACAGGATGAGATAGGTACTCCATACTGTATAACCTATGATTTTGATACAGAAGAGGATGGAGCCGTAACGGTGCGTGACAGAGATACCATGGAGCAGGAAAGAGTAAAAATAGAAGATCTTAAGGCATATTTTGAAGAAAAATTTGCATATTAAATATACAAATTTTTCCTCAAATTCTTAAAAAAGAGGTTTTATAATATATTTGTCTATGGTATAATCAACATAGTGTAGTGCAAAATTCCATGGGATATTTGCGCACATTTATCGTGTGTGGATATGCCGGGTGTTTTGTCCAGCATAAATTATTTATAACGATACGTAGGAGGTAATATCAAAAATGGCAAACAAATGGGTGTATATGTTCGATGAAGGTAACATGACCATGCGTAATCTTCTTGGTGGAAAGGGAGCCAACCTTGCCGAGATGACTGAAATCGGTCTTCCGGTTCCTTTTGGATTCACTATCACAACAGAGGCTTGTACACAGTACTATGAGGATGGACGTAAGATTAATGACGAAATCATGGCTCAGGCTATGGAAGGCGTTAAGAAGATGGAGGAGAAGAACGGTAAGAAGTTTGGCGATCTCAAGAATCCGCTTCTTGTTTCTGTTCGTTCAGGTGCCAGAGCATCTATGCCGGGTATGATGGATACAATCCTTAACCTTGGTTTAAATGACGAAGTTGTTGCAGCTATGATCGCCGGAAATCCGGATCCAAAGTTCGAGCGTTTCGTATATGATTCTTATAGACGTTTCATTCAGATGTTCTCTGATGTAGTTATGGAAGTTGGTAAGAAGTACTTCGAGCAGCTTATTGACAAGATGAAAGAAGAGAAGGGTGTTAAGTTTGACGTTGATCTTACAGCTTCTGACCTCAAGACTCTCGCTGAGCAGTTTAAGGCTGAGTACAAGAAGCAGCTGGGTCAGGATTTCCCTTCAGATCCTGTAGAGCAGTTAAAGCTTGCTATCGAAGCAGTATTCCGTTCATGGGACAACCCACGTGCTAATGTTTATCGTCGTGACAACGATATCCCATATTCATGGGGTACAGCAGTAAACGTAATGCCTATGGTATTTGGTAACTTAAATGAGGAGTCAGGTACAGGTGTTGCATTTACAAGAGATCCTGCTACAGGTGAGAAGAAGCTTATGGGTGAGTTCCTTATCAATGCACAGGGCGAGGACGTAGTTGCAGGTGTTCGTACACCTATGCCTATCGCTCAGATGGAGCAGGAGTTCCCAGAGGCTTATGCTGATTTCGTTAAGGTTTGCGATATCCTGGAAAATCACTATCATGATATGCAGGATATGGAGTTTACAGTAGAAAATAAGAAGCTGTATATGTTACAGTGTCGTAATGGTAAGAGAACAGCTCAGGCAGCTCTTCAGATTGCATGTGACCTGGTTGATGAGGGACACAAGACAGAGGAAGAAGCAGTAGCTATGATCGATCCTAGAAACCTGGATACACTTCTTCATCCACAGTTTGATGCAGCAGAGCTTAAGGCTGCTACACCACTTGGCAAGGGTCTTGGTGCTTCACCTGGAGCTGCATGTGGTAAGGTAGTATTTACAGCAGATGATGCTGAGGCTTGGAATGCAAAGGGCGAGAAGGTTGTTCTGGTAAGACTTGAGACATCACCTGAGGATATCACAGGTATGAAGGCTGCTCAGGGTATCCTGACAGTTCGTGGTGGTATGACATCACATGCTGCTGTTGTAGCACGTGGTATGGGTACCTGCTGTGTATCCGGTTGTGGAGATATTGCTATGGATGAGGAGAACAAGAAGTTCACTCTTGCAGGCAAGACATTTAATGAAGGAGATTTCATCTCTATCGATGGTACTACAGGTAACATCTATGAGGGTGTTATCAAGACAGTTGATGCTACAATCGCAGGCACATTCGGACGTGTTATGTCATGGGCAGATAAGTACAGAACACTTAAGGTTCGTACAAATGCTGATACACCGGCTGATGCAAAGAAGGCTCGTGAGCTTGGCGCAGAGGGTATCGGACTTTGCCGTACAGAGCACATGTTCTTTGAAGAGGACAGAATCGCAGCATTCCGTGAGATGATTTGTTCAGATACAGTAGAGGAGAGAGAAGCTGCACTTGAAAAGATTCTTCCATATCAGCAGGGAGACTTTGAGGCGCTCTATGAGGCTCTTGAGGGTAATCCGGTTACCATCAGATTCCTGGATCCACCTCTTCATGAGTTCGTTCCTACAGAGGAAGACGATATCAAGAAGCTTGCAGATGCTCAGGGCAAGTCAGTAGAGGATATCAAGACACTTATTGCTGGACTTCATGAGTTCAACCCTATGATGGGTCACAGAGGATGCCGTCTTGCAGTAACATATCCTGAAATCGCAAAGATGCAGACAAAAGCTGTTATTCGTGCAGCTATCAATGTAAAGAAGGCTCATCCTGATTGGAATGTTAAGCCTGAAATCATGATCCCACTTGTATGTGAGGTTAAGGAGCTTAAGTATGTCAAGAAGGTAGTAGTTGAGACAGCAGATGCTGAGATCGCTGCAGCTGGTGTTGCACTTGAGTATGAAGTAGGTACCATGATAGAGATCCCTAGAGCTGCTCTTACAGCTGATGAGATTGCTTCAGAGGCTGACTTCTTCTGCTTCGGTACAAACGACTTAACACAGATGACATTTGGTTTCTCAAGAGATGATGCAGGTAAGTTCTTAAATGCTTACTATGACACAAAGATCTTTGAGAACGATCCATTTGCAAAGCTTGATCAGACAGGTGTTGGCAAGCTGATGGATATGGCTATCAAGCTTGGTAAGCCAGTAAATCCAAAGCTTCATGTAGGTATCTGTGGTGAGCACGGTGGAGATCCTTCATCAGTTGAGTTCTGCCACAAGATTGGTCTTGATTATGTATCATGTTCACCATTCCGTGTACCAATCGCAAGACTTGCAGCAGCTCAGGCAGCTATTGCAAATAAGTAAAATAAGAGCTTAATTTTGTTAGCTTTTCATAGAAGGGAACTTGTATGGGAGTCTATACAGGTTCTCTTTTTTTCATTTTATAGGAATTGACAAGGAAATACAAAAAACGTATAATTTAAACATCTATGAAAGAAAAGAGGTTTGAGTTATGGACGAAAACATAAACAACCAGCAATATAGTCAGGCTGATATGAATCAGCAGTACAACCAGCAGTATGGTCAGGTTGATATGAATCAGCAGTACAACCAGCAGTATGGTCAGGTTGATATGAATCAGCAGTATGGTCAGCAATATGGTCAGCAATATGGTCAGCAGTATGACCAAGGGGGGATGAATCAGCAGTATTATGGACAGCAGTATGGAGCTTATCCGCAATATGCCAGACCTTCGATAAATGTCGGCGAAAGTATAAAGAATGTACATAGTCAGTTCAAGGGCAGGGTAAGCCGTATGGGTCTTTCGGTGTACTGTCTCCTCGGAATCATAGGTGCTATGCTTCTTATCGTAGCTCCGTTTATGAATTTTTCCAGTATTCATGTAAATGAAGAATATGAATATGAGGATTACGTTTATGTTCTTGATGATTACAGGGATATCAGTGTCAACCTCAAGTTTAAAGCAAGTGATGGCTTGAACCTGTTTGAGATATCAAAGACCAGTAAGACCATCAATGATCTGGCGGATGAACTTCATACAGACGCAGATGACATATTAGATGAGATAGAGGATTACGAGGACGATTTCCAGGACGAACTCGAGGATGAGCTGGATACACATTTTAATGACAGCATGTTCAATGAAATATTTGGTACCATTAAGCTTCTGATAAAGGGTCGCATGGCAGCGCTTATCACACCATGGATATTGATTTTATGCGGACTCGGACTTCTTATAGGAACAGTTATAAATAATAAAATTATAAAGCTGGTTTGTTCGATATTACCGCTTGCGTGTCTTATCTGGCTCATTGCCTGCTCAGGACATTTCTTCTCGATTATGGGAATTGGCGCATTTGCCATAGTAGTTGGTATAGTACTAGGTATAGTCAGCGCGATGATGGAAAAACCTGGTTATAATCAGTAGGATTTCTTTTATTTGGTATATAAACTTGTGTTAGAGGCACATGAAGCTTTGCGTCATGTGCCTTATTTAAGGGAGATTTTGGCAAATGAAGATAGGCATCTGTGATGACATAAAAGAAGAGCTTGAAAAGGTTAGGGCATGCATAAAGGGTCATGGTCTGCTGCTACAGGATGATGAAATCATCTCATATTATCCGGAAGAAATCAGGATAGACATCGAAAATCACACATTTGACTGTGACATTATAATTATGGATATAGATTTTGAAGGGTACAATTATAACGGGATACATCTTGGAAAGCTGATAAATGAAAACGCACCGAACTGTCAGATAATCTATCTTACATATATGTTAAATTTTGCGCCGGATGTATATGAGACAAATCATTGCTATTTTGTTCTGAAAAATAACATGGAAATAATGCTATCGCAGGCGTTAAAAAAGGCATGTAAGATACATGATGAGGAAACTCAAAACGAGTTCCTGAATATAACGAGTGACGGACATAACCGGTTCATTCCGATAAAGGACATTATCTATATCGAAAAGGATGAAAGAAAGATAAAGATTTATACAAAGGAGAGAACCTACAGCTGCTATAGCACGCTTGCAGGTCTGAAAGCTGAGCTGCCAAAAAGCTTTATAAGGTGCCATAAAAGCTTTATCATCAGTTTGCGATACGTGACATATATGGGCGCTGCGGAGGCGGAGTTAAATAATGAGGTGGTTGTTCCCCTAGGTAAGGTGTACGCTTCGAGAGTGAAGGAAGAATATACCAGATTTTGGTCGGACAGGGTATAGATAATGGATGGATTATTTTGGAAAATCGCGATGATATGCGTAGCCTTTCTTATTATCATTCTCATATTGACCATCAGACAGATGATGATGAAGAGAGAGTTGATATTACAAAAGGAAAGGCTTCAGGAGATTATAGAGGAAAAGAACATGCAGATGCATGAGCTGGCAGCCCAGAACAGGGTATTTGGAGATATGCTAAAGGATTCTCTGCAAAATGAAAGTAATGCTTCGGGCTTTGATATGCCGGATGATAAAGACTCCTCTTATGTGATGGGAAAATCAAAATATCTGAAGCTGGTGCTTGATCTCGAAAAAATCTCTTGTGAGAAAAATAATATAGATTTTAGGACGGAGATAGATGTAGACTGTGATATGCTGCCATTTTCGGAGGCGGATATAGTGAGCCTGTTTTGTAATATCCTCGATAATGCTATAGAGGCCTGCAAAGGCATCCGTGGATTTGTTTTTCTGTCTATAAAAAATCGTGTTATGGCAGATGGTACTAATGGTTTTGAAATATTGGTAGAAAATTCAAAGAAAACCAATGCCAGACCCTTAGAGGATAACTTTGCGACGCACAAGATGGAAAAAGACATACACGGCAGGGGCGTTTCCATCATAAAGGATATCGTCCGAAGGTACCATGGTCATATATCGTGGGATGACAGGGGAGACAGCTTTGTAACTAGGATATGGATGGAGATTTGAGATGATAAGAGTTTGTTTTTCATTATGGTGGGGTTTCATATTTGGGTTCCAGATGTTTCTGATATCAACGAATATTTTTACTTTCAGGAAAAGAACACGAGCAGAATATCTTAAGGCATTTATATCTACGATAATATTATATATGATTCTTATCTACTGTAATACCAGTGATAATTATTATATACAATTTCTGGTATGCGCCGTGCTTGAGACCGGGATTTTGTTTTTTGTGCTGATGGCATTTACGGAGAGTAAGAATCTGATGGTTGATGCCCTGCTATATACCATCATGGTATGGGTATCAAACATCTGCTGGTATGCATGTTGTATGCTGGTGCCAGATTTTGCTAAGGTTGGCATATTTGATTATAGCGCAACATTTAATATGTTACATATAGTTGGCGCCATCATTCTGATATTGCTTGCATATATTGTTATGATATTTTATAAGCGGGTTGTATCAGGCAGGCTGGATTTTCTTTATTCAAATAAGATATTTATGCTGGTATATCCGGTTATAATAATTATAAATCTGGTCCGCTATATGGCCAGACTGAAATATTATAAAAATTATATGGCGCCAGTAATGATCTTTACAATATTGATGTGGATAGCAATCATTATTATACTGATTTATATCTATAACATGCTGAAAAAAAGACGTATCATGAGAGAAAACAGGGAAGCTGCGCTGATATTTGAAAATATATTCACGAATTATGAGGATATGGTAAAGGAAAATAATGAGCTGCGGGATCTGAAGCATGACTTAAACAGACAGCTAGATGTCATAAAGGAGCTGTCTGTGACAGAAGGACAGCAGGGCGCCAGAGAGTATATGCTGCAGCTGGTAACGGAAAAAGCCGGAAGCCTTGCGCTTCCATCAAGTGGAAATATAGATATTGATACGATACTTGCCATATTTGGCAGGAAGGCGGCGAAGCTGTCGGTCTGCTTTGAAGAGGTTATAGAACCGTATTGTGATACAAAGCTTGAAACCGTAGAGCTGATAGGGTTGTTTACCATCATAATGGATGATGTATTTGCAAAATGCGCTAAGGAATCAGGCAAGCCCTGGGTGCGTATAAGCATCAGGGAACGGGGAAAGAACACAATGATAAAGGTGGAATATTCAAAGCACAAAAAGCACTATACATTCGGGAAGCTTTTTTATCATTTGATTCTTTCCGGACCGGATATGATAAAAAATGATATTGTCTTAAAGCGTCTGATGGATAAATATGACATGACATATATCTATGAAGAGGATGAAGAAAAGAACACGCTTGCGATGGTAATATAGGATAGAAAAGTTGAAAGGGATGAGGCTTATGGCATTACATGATTTTGGAGAAATCAATGAAGCGGAAATACGCGCCTGTTATGGCAAGCTGACGAAGCTGTTGATTGAAAAATCATGGAGTATCACAACGATGGAGTCTGCGACCGGAGGTCAGATAGCATCGCTTATTACAGATACAAAAGGGTCATCTGCGATATTTAAGGGATCATTTGTGACATACAGCAACGAGGCAAAGCTGATGTGCGGGGTCTTAAAGGAAACAATAGACAGATATACGGTATATTCTAAGGAGACAGCCTGCGAGATGGCAAAGGCGTGCGCAGATGCCTATAGTGCTGATATCGGAATAGGCATCACGGGCACCATGGGAAATATCGATCCGGCAAATAAAGACGCGTCATTACCCGGACATGTTTATTTCGCATTTTGCATCAAAGGGGTTATAAAATCCTTTTATATAGAGCTGGAGCCGCAGCCTGACAGACTGACATATAAGATGGCTGTCTGTAAAGCTGTATATGATGAGTTGATAAAGGAAATACATGCATTAGAGAATAAGGAGGAAAAAAGTCATGAAGGATAAGAAAAAAATTGCTTTGGTTATTAGTATCATTTTATTAGTGTTTTTAGTACTTTTAATTGCAGGAGCGTGCATTGCTGCTATAGTCATCAAAAAATCTGTGATAGGCAGAGATGAAGCATGCAACGTGGCGTATGAAGATGCGGGTGTTGACAGAACAGCTGTCAGCTATGTGTTCGTAGAATTTGATTACGACTATGGACATTTCATATACGAGGTAGATTTTATAGCGAACCAGACTGAGTATGAATATACCATTAAGGCATCAGATGGAACAGTAATAAAGAAAGAAACTGAAGGGACTGTGGCTGCTACGACTACAGAGGCTATGACTACGGAGACCATGACTGCAGAGGTTGTGACTACAGAGACTATGACTACAGAGGCTATTATTACAGAGACCGCGACTACGGAAACGGCAACTGTCTATGATGTAACAGAAGCAGCCGAATCAGATTCTTATATCAGTGTTGATGCGGCAAAGGCGATAGCATTAAATGCGGCAGGTGTTATCGAATCTGATGTAACACTGACGAAAACAAAGCTTGAGAGGGATGATGGTCTGATGGTATATGAGGTAGAATTTTATCAAGGACAGACAGAATATGAATACACGATTAATGCCATAACAGGAGATATTGTAGAGTATGATGTTGACAGAAATTAAAAATAATTATAATAGCAGGAGGAACATAAATTGAAGATTGATTTGAAACCGGAGGAATATAGGGATCCGTGGCTCGCGGAGGGTGTAAATGATGCGATAGGCTTTTTCCCGAGGGAATTTTTCTGCCTGGATAATTATAGCGCATTCAAGATCGAGTATGAGGGTGTGGTATATGGAACAGTGGAAGAGGCATATCAGGCAGCGGCATTTAAGGGTGTGGCTGATGATGTGGCAGAGCAGATAAGACAGGCGAAATCGCCTTATGATGCAAAGCATATTTCCAGGGCAAATACAGATAAAAAACGTCCCGACTGGGATACGATGAAGCTGGTGGTTATGGAGGAGCTCCTGCGTGAAAAGGTAAAGCAGCATCCATATGTCAGGGAAATGCTTATAAAGAGCAAGGATTATCCGATAGTCGAGGACTCTCCAAAGGATACATACTGGGGATTAGGTCCTAACCGTGATGGCGCAAATAATATGGGAAAGCTGTGGATGAAGCTCAGGAGCGAGATACTAAATGGGGAAGCTGTAGGGCGGTGCATTTAGTAGTATGATTCCAGATAAGGAGAATATGTATGGGATATAGTTTGGTTATTTTTGATTTGGATGGAACAATCCTGGACACTCTGGACGATTTGATGATAAGCCTTAATTTTTCATTGCGTAGGGCGTCTCTTCCGGAACGAAGCAGAGATGAGGTTCGTCATTTTGTAGGAAATGGTATACTTAAGCTGATTGAGAGAAGTGTACAGGCAGATACCTCCCCGGAGCAAATAAATAGTATATATGAAGACTTTACCAGCCATTATAAGCTGCATTGCGCGGATCATACCAGACCATATAAGGGGATTCCTGAAGTGTTGGCCGCACTAAATGCCATGGAAAAGAAAACCGCTGTCATCTCCAACAAGGCTGATTATGCGGTTCAAGACCTGTGCAGGCATTATTTTAAGGAACAATTTGACTGGGTTACAGGTGAAAAACCGGGTGTCCGCAAAAAGCCGATGCCTGATGCGGTTCATACGACTTTAGAGCAGCTGAATATAAGTCCGCGCGATGCTATATATATCGGAGATTCGGAGGTGGATATCCAGACCGCAAAGAATGCAGATATTGATTGCATTCTAGTAAGCTGGGGATTTCGCGATACGGATTATCTCTACCGGTGCGGAGCGAAGCGTGTGATTGATCATCCACAGCAAATATTACAAATAGTTTGAAAATGGGTGCGACTAAAATCAATCGTAAAAATTTGCGATTGATTTTTTGCGCGTTTACAAATATAATGTTAGTTATAAAAATGGAAAGGACAAAAACGTATGCGTGAAACGAGAATGACGGAGTTTAAAGAAAAAATTACAAATACTTTTTTGAAAACAGTAAGTGCCTTTTCAAATTATGATGGCGGAGAGATATTTTTTGGCATTGATGATGCCGGTAATATCAAAGGGCTGTCGGATGTAAAACAAGCATGTCTGGATATAGAAAATAAAATTAATGACAGCATTACTCCGCAGCCTGATTACACACTGGAGCTGCAAAAAAATGACAGGACTATAAAACTGAGTGTAAAGAGCGGGATGCAAAAGCCGTATTTATATAAATCAAAAGCATATAAACGTAATGATACCGCGACAATCGAGGTTGATACGCTGGAATTATCAAGACTGATTTTGGATGGTAAAAATATCAGATTTGAGGAATTGCCATGTGACGATCAGGAACTGACTTTTGATGTTTTATATCAGAAATTAAAAGAAAGTATCCAGATTGAGACCTTTAATCAGGATACTTTGAAAACGCTGAATTTATATAACAATACCAACGGATATAATAATGCGGCCGGTATTCTGGCGGATAGCAATCATTTTCCCGGAATTGATATTGTGAAGTTTGGCGAAAGTATCAGCGTGATTCAAAAGAGGGTGACGTTTGATTATGTATCTGCTTTGACTATGTACGAAAAAACGTTGGAGATATTTCGGGATTACTATCAGTATGAAGAAATACAGGGTGCTGACAGAAAGAAGATAGAAATAATTCCAGAAGCTGCATTCAGAGAGGCAATTGCAAATGCGTTGATTCATAGAGTGTGGGATGTGGAATCTCAGATAAGAGTTTCGATGTTTGATGACAAAATCGAAATTATTTCTCCCGGAGGGTTGCCGACCGGAATTACAGAGGAGGAGTATCTATCCGGAAAACTTTCTGTTTTAAGAAACAGGAACCTCGCAAATGTATTTTACAGAATGGGATTTGTGGAAATATTTGGTACGGGAATATTACGGATAAAACAGCTCTATGAAGAAGGAGTAAAACAACCGGAATTTGAAATATCAGAAAATACAATTAAGATTACACTTCCGGTTTTTGATAAGGATCTGAATTTATCAGAAGACGAAAGGATGGTATATCAGATTTTAAGTAAGACGGTGTTGAAATCAATTAGTGAGATTGCCCCATATGTCCCGTTTGGAAAATCAAAGACAACGCAGCTGCTGAAAGATATGGAAAAAAAAGGTGTTGTGAAGATTGCGGGCAGGGGGAGAGGAACGAAGTATGCAATAAAATAGGCGGAGACTGTTACACAGGGATATATTTGCTAATAAACGCCAATGCGGCAGCATAAAAGTTAGAAAAGTGTCATTTTTACTAATTTGAAGCTGTATAAATGTAAAACTAAATGATAAAATATGAAAGTTAGATTTTATGCGTGGGAGTAAATTATTATGATATCGATTAGTAGTAAAACATATGATGAAGAAAGAGCTCTTTATGGCGTCAGGGATGTTTTAATTAGAGATTGTATATTTGACGGCCCGGCTGATGGAGAAAGTGCTTTAAAAGAGTGCAGAAATATAGAAGCGGATAATTGTTTTTTTAATCTTCGTTATCCGTTTTGGCATGATATAGATGTAAAAATTAAAAATTCAGAAATGACAAAGCTATGCAGAGCGGCACTTTGGTATTCCGAAGATATTGATATTAATGATACAAAGCTTTATGGTATCAAGGCTTTAAGAGAATGTACGGACGTCAAAATGAGGAGTTGTGATATTATCTCGCCGGAGTTTGGTTGGTCGGTACGTGGTATAGTCATGGAAAATTGTACGGCAGAGAGTGAATATTTTATGATGCGTTCGGAAAATCTGAATTTCCAGGATGTTAGGATGAAGGGTAAATATTCATTCCAATACATACAGGATTCAGTTTTTGAAGATTGTGTATTTGATACAAAGGATGCTTTCTGGCATGCAAAAAATGTAGTCATAAAAAACAGCCTGGTGCAGGGAGAATATCTCGGATGGTACAGCGAAAATGTTACTTTCGAGAATTGTAAAATCACCGGAACGCAGCCGCTATGCTACTGCAAGGGCTTGAAGCTGATAAACTGCGGGATGGTTGATACTGATTTGTGCTTTGAACGTTCCGACGTGGAAGCAGCACTTGACGAACCGATAGTAAGTATCAAAAATCCTATGTCAGGTCATATCCATGTACCCTTGGTCGGTGAAATTATCAGGGATATAGAAGGGGCTTGCGGTGAGGTCATTGTAGGAGAGTAAAGGAGACAAAAATGACACTAAACCAGCTAAAGTATGTAATAGCATTATCAAAAGAAAAATCTATCAGTGAAGCGGCTAAAAAACTATTCATTTCACAGCCAAGTCTTACAGCGTCGTTAAAGGGGCTCGAGGAAGAAGTCGGATTTGATATATTTTTAAGAACAAAGGGCGGAATATCGCTAACCGTAAAGGGGGAGGAATTCCTCGGATATGCAAAATCGGTTATGGACCAGTATGACATTTTAGATGCAAAATATATATCGGGCGAGAATGTCAAACGCAAATTCCATGTGTCCATGCAGCATTATACATTTGCGGTAAATGCATTTGTCGAAGTAATGAATCAGTATGGCATGGATGAATATGAATTTGAAATACATGAGACAAAGACGCATGAAGTGATTGAAAATGTAAAAAATCAAAAGAGTGAGATAGGTGTATTGTACTTAAGTGATTATAACAAGACCGTGCTCGGAAAAATATTTAACGAAGCGGGACTTGTTTTTACGCCGTTATTTGATTGCGGAATCTATGTATATATGAGTAAGAAAAATCCATTGGCTAAGCATGTGGAGATTTCCATGGATGAGCTTGATGAATTTCCATGCCTAGTTTTTGCCCAGGGAGATTATAATTCATTTTATTATGCTGAGGAGGTTTTGAGCGATTACGATTATAAGAAGCTCGTAAGGGCAAACGACAGAGCAACCCTGCTTAACCTGATGATCGGCATTAACGGATATACCCTGTGCTCGGGGATAATTTGCGAGGATCTAAACGGTCCGGATTATTGTGCGATAAAGCTTAAAACGGATGAGAAAATGACGATAGGATATATTACCAGGAAAAACTTGGTGATGAGCGATATAGGGAAAAAATATATCGAGGAGCTAAGCAAATATGAAAATCTGGTTTTGAAATAAACGGATTATTTTAAAAAATCCCACGGAAAATTCGTTGACCGTGGGAAAAATTAGTGTTAAAATGCCGTGTAAACATATTGAAATAGTAGGAATAAGTCCTGCGCTCGTTTTTTGATGTAATAAAAGGGATGAGGTTATGACACTTCAACAGCTTGTGTACGCAGTTACAATAGCGGATACGAAATCTATGAACAAGGCGGCAGCCAGATTATATATTTCCCAGCCTGCTTTATCAGCAACAATTAAAAGTCTTGAAGATGAATTACATATAGAGATATTTGCACGTTCTAATAAAGGGATAGCGATTACACCTGAAGGTGAACAATTTTTAGGATATGCCCGTCAGATGGTAGAATTTCAGAGTATGATTGAAAACAGATATTCCGAGAATACCCAAATAAAGAAAAAATTCAGTGTATCAATGCAGCATTACTCATTTGCAGTCGAAGCTTTCATGGAGATTGCAAAGGAATTTGGCATGAATAAATATGAATTTGCTGTTCATGAAACAAAGACAGCAGAGGTCATAGATAATGTAAAAAACGGACGCAGTGAGGTAGGTATTTTATATTTAAATGACTTTAATGAAAAAGCAATGAGAAAGATTATTAATGATAACGGGCTGGAATTCGTTTTCCTTTTTGACTGCGGTATTTCTGTTTATATGAGCAGTACGCATCCGCTTGCAGGACGTAAAAAAATTTCATTTGAAGAGTTGGTTAATTATCCATGTCTTTCTTTTGAACAGGGGGATAAAAATTCATTTTATTTTGCCGAAGAGGTTTTAAGCACATATGAGTATCCGCAGGTTATTAAGGCTGATGACAGAGCCACTATGCTAAATCTTATGGTAGGACTTAACGGTTATACACTTTGCTCTGGAATTATCTGTGAGAAACTAAACGGAGATAATTATATAGCGGTTCCGCTCGATACGGAAGATAAAATGACTATAGGTTATATAAAAAAGAAGGATATCCCTCTTAGTATGCTTGGCAGCAAATATTTGGAAATATTAAAAAGATATGGAAATTGAATTAAAAATCCTATTATCAAACTGTAAATTAAGAAAATAAAACAAGAGTCGGTTATAAATAAAAATTATAACCGGCTCTAATTTTTTTGAAGTGTGCAAATGCAAAAAATGTATTGACATGCAAATTTCTGAAACATATAATTTCTTTATAACATATAATTCCTATAAAATAACTAGGAATAAGGAGGTATAAAAATGGCAGATATTAAAGAAAGCTCTCTTGAGTTAATTGGGGGAACACCAATTTTGAAATTGAGCCGCTATAGTAAAAAAGCGGGTATTACCGGAGCAACATTACTTGGAAAGCTTGAGTATTTGAATCCGGCAGGTTCTGTAAAAGACAGAATAGCTCTTGCTATGATTGAGGATGCTGAGAAGAAGGGACTTCTTAAACCGGGAGCAACAATTATTGAACCAACAAGTGGAAATACCGGTATTGGTCTTGCGGCGGTTGCAACGGCAAAGGGATATAAAGCAATCCTTACTCTTCCGGATACGATGAGTGTTGAAAGAAGAAATTTATTAAAGGCATATGGAGCCAAGCTAGTACTTACAGAAGGCTCAAAGGGCATGAAAGGGGCTATTGCAAAAGCAGAAGAGCTTCAAAAGGAGATTGAAGGTTCGATTATTCTGGGACAGTTTTCAAATCCGGCAAATCCTGAGATTCATAAAAAGACCACCGGACCGGAAATTTGGAATCAGACTGATGGCAAGGTTGATATTTTTGTTGCAGGTGTAGGAACCGGCGGAACCATTACGGGAGTTGGCGAGTATCTTAAGGAGCAGAATCCTGATGTGAAGGTTGTGGCTGTTGAACCGGCAACCAGTCCTGTTTTATCAAAGGGAACCCCGGGAGCACATAAGATTCAGGGTATCGGAGCAGGATTCGTTCCGGAAGTATTAAATACAAAAATATATGATGAAATAATTGCAATAGAAAATGATGATGCATTTGCGGAAGGAAAAGCATTTGCTGTATCGGAAGGAATTCTCGTGGGTATTTCTTCCGGAGCAGCACTAAAGGCAGCATCTATT
>X287_Common_Brushtail__coassemble_43_pt1 | contig 24797 bp, 30 predicted proteins | sample X287_Common_Brushtail__metabat2_low_PE_009 | metagenome-assembled genome bin X287_Common_Brushtail
TGAGCCAAACACTACGGTATCATCTGCCGGAAGTACAACCGCTGAATAAAATTTCGTTTTGCATACTTGATTTCTTACTAACCTTATAAACCACCAATAATCATATTAAGATAGTCGAGCAGTTTTTCCTTATCTGAGTCATCAAAATCTGCCAACAATTCCTTTCCGACAAAGCCACCCTGTTTTTTTAGCTTGGTACAAATATCTTTTCCTTTCTCAGTTAAAAATACATTTTTTGCACGACCATCAGAACTTGACACCTGTATACTAATCAATCCCTTTTGCCGGAGTCTCTCGACAAGGTTTCTTGCCGCCTGATGACTGATTTTTAGATGATTCTTCAAATCAAGTATTCTTGATTTCTCATGAGAGTCAAAAAATAAAAGTGCCTCAGATTGAAAAGAAGTAAGGTCAAATTTTTTTAAATCATCATTTCTTCTGTTTGCCAGACGGTTTCCAATCTTCAAGATACTTCGTTCAATTATAAAATCTATCTCATCCATAATCTACCTCCAAATATACAACCTGTTGTATATTATAGTAATGTGTGATGATTATGTCAAGCGTGATAATAATTAGCTAACACATAAAAACTCCGGTGGACTAATTTCCCTTTGACCGGAGAAAAATCATGGGAGACGGTGTGTCAATTGACATTCGAGGTTGCTTCTCATGTTTATATTGCCCCCGAGCAGTCACTTTATTTGTGAGGTGACGATTATACATAGGAGCGGAGATTTATACACAGTAAAATTTGCAAATAATAATGGTGGTATTAGGGTTCGTGGCAGCAGACTTTATGCAACAAAGGAAGAGGCAGAAGCTACCATGCCAAAGGAAGAAAAGAAGAAAGTATCTTGTAATCCATATGATTATTGGCATTAAACCTTAAAGCTACCATTTGGAAGAAGGAAAAATTTAAATGAAGAAAAGGGTAGCATGTCCCGTATGCGGTGCAAGACTCGTTGATTCAGATGATAGGGTTAGGTCTGAACTAAAAGAGAAATCAAGAATTACTGCTGATTGGGACGCAGATTATTTTATGAAATGCCACAATTGTGGAAAAGAAATCGGAGTTAAGAAAATAGGATAATACCTGTACAGGACACGATGCAAAATGACATACGAGCCTGACAAGTAGCTTATTTAAGTTATTTGTCGGGCTCTTTTTTTTGTTATATGAGTGGAAAAGTTTACATAGGTAAGTTATAATAAAACGAAAAAGACAAACTGGAATTTGTCGGGGAGTTCCCAGTGCTTCCATTCGCAAATCTTCTGCGAAGATTTTGCTCATGGGTGCTGGTCGCACTATTCGTCCAGTCTTCCATAATGCTGCTTGTGAGCAAGCTCCCGCAGCATATGTCAGCCAGTCCGAGCACTGCTCGTCAATTTCCAGTTTGTTGAGACAGCATAATTATATAAAGCACCACGTCAGCCTCGCATATATACCCCCTTAACGATGAACACGGTACGCTCAAGAGGGTGTGCATTTTTGCACCGGGGCTGGATAAGATAGGAGGTTTTAATTTGATGGATTGGCTGGGAAAACCTTACGCTTCTCTGGATGCATGGTTTAAATGCACCTACGGGCAGAAATGCTATAAGATTGCGGTTAATGCGGGACTGACCTGCCCGAATCGGGACGGTACACTGGATACACGTGGGTGTATCTTCTGTAGTGGCGGCAGCGGGAATTTCGCAGTAAGTGCCAATATTGGAAACGTGAAGGAGCAGATCAGAGCCGGACTTTCGCGATTTCACAAGAAAGCAGGAGAGCGTTTTGTCATCTATTTTCAGGCATATACTAATACTTACGGGGCGAAAGAGTACCTCCGGGAGATTTTTTCTACAGCATTGTCGGAACCATTGGTGATCGGAATTTCAATTGCTACCAGACCTGATGCTCTGGAAACGGAAATTCTGGAGCTTTTGCATGACTTGCAGCAGATTTATGCACTGAAAGGAAAGTTTATTTGGATTGAACTGGGGCTACAGACCATCCACAAAAAAACGGTCGAGTATATCCGTCGGGGATATGAGCTCCCGATATACGAGGAAGCAGTTCGTAATCTGGCTTCTTTGCAGATACCAACTATCACACATGTGATTCTGGGACTGCCGGGAGAGAGCACGGAAGATATGCTTGAAACAGTTGAATATTTAAACGGAACGGAGCGTTGCCCAAAGCCATTTGGTGTGAAATTGCAGCTGCTTCATGTGTTGAAGGGCACGGATCTGGAGCGGGATTACCTTGATGGAAAGTTTCAAGCGCTTACGGAAGATGAGTATGTGGATTTAGTGATTCAGTGCATCAGGCATTTGGATTCGGACATTGTGCTTCACCGAGTGACTGGAGACGGCCCGAAGGCTTTGCTTACAGCACCGTTGTGGTCCGGCAATAAGAAGCAGGTACTCAATCATCTGCATCGGGAAATGAAGACAAGGGGTGCAAGTCAGGGAGATTTGGTAAATACAGGAAAATTCTGAAATAGAAAATCTTAGATTTTTGTAGTCTGCCCAGCATGCAGCCGTAAGCTGTAGAGGTTATGCAAAGTATGGCAGAGCAAAACTTCCTTGTTTTAAAAGAAGAAAGCTTTTGGGAAAGCTTTCGTATCCCGCTTTTGTGGTTTATTGTAGCATCTCTCCTGTATTTGCCGGATTTCCTGCTGCAGAGGAAGTATCCGAAAGCTGCCAAATTATACAAAAGGATCATGCTGATTGCATGTACGGTATGTCAAATGCTGCTTATTGTAGGGAAGATGGTGTTTATGTGGTACCAATAACTGCGCTAAAGAATTGATGAGAGGATATAATTTTATTATTAGCGGCTAAAAAGCCGCTCCTTTTAATTTCAAGCATCTATTCTGCATTTGTTGTATCTTGGTTATTTAGGCTGTTCCCCCAGAGAGCAAGCTCCGTCATGATGGGCATCAAGGAACGAACGAGATCTGTGATTTCATATTCCACACGAATCGGCACTTCCATGTATTCCGTTCTCTTTACAAGACCGTCATCCTCCAACTCTTTCAAAGATTTAGCAAGCATTGTGTTCGAAATGCTCCCCATTTTACGTTTGATGTCATTGTATCTGGTTGCACCATCATTTGATAGGGAACATAAAATAGACATTTTCCATCTTCCGCCTATTGCACTCATTGCTTTCTGCAACGGGCATCCCACGGTGCAGGGACAAACATGTTCATTTGCCATTGTAATTTCCTCCTTTAGATAAGTTTTTTAGTACCTAGTCCATAAAAACTGCGTGATTGACATAAAAATATCAGTGAATATAATCAAATTATAGCAGGTAGTTTTTTGAGTGTAAATAACTTTTTAGGAGTGATAATTATGAATATTCAAGTTAGATATTATTCGCGTGGAGGCAACACAAAGAAATTGGCGGATGAAATTGCAAAGACGGTCGGTTGTAAGGCTCAAGTGATTTCCGGACCGGAAGAGGAAAGTATAGATATTTTGTTCATGGGTGCGTCGGTATACTGGGGCGGTATCAGTTCTGAGGTGAAGGACTATATTCAGGCACTTGACAAAAGCAAAATCGGTAAGGTCGTAATTTTCTCCACATCGGCTCTTGCGGAACGTGCATTTCCGCAAATGCAAAAAAAACTTCGGGAAAAAGGTATCAAGGTTGATGCTAAAAACTTTTATTGTCATGGTGAGTTTACGGCACTTCATAAAGGACATCCTAATCAGGACGATTTGTATGCCGTAAAGAAATTTGCAACGGAAATATTGGAAAAGGAGTAAACCATCATGGCTGAGAAGGAATTTAATCTTGAGAAATACTTAACGGGAGGTGTGGAAAATATCGTCAAAGGCGCGATTAGAGCGACATTAAAAGATCCGAAAGAAAGTGCCTTTATGGCACGTTATGCGTTATCAAGCAAAGAGTCATCTAAAAAGCGTGCCGAGCTTGAAGAACAGGGCGAACATATTCCTCCGTTTTTAATTGCAAGTATCACAAGCACCTGCAATCTGCATTGTGCCGGTTGCTATGCAAGGGAAAACCATATCTGTTCCGATGAAAATGCGTATGCACAGCTTTCAGCAGACGAATGGGATACTATTTTTAGAGAAGCGAAGGGCTTGGGGATAGGATTTATTCTTTTAGCGGGCGGTGAACCATTGATACGACGTGATATTTTGGAAAAGGCGGCGCAAATTCCGGAAATCCTATTTCCTGTTTTTACAAACGGAACCTTGTTAAATGATAATTACATACAGCTTTTTGATAAGGCAAGAAATTTAATTCCGATTTTTAGTATTGAGGGTGATGAAAAGAAAACGGACGAACGTCGAGGAGAAGGAATTTATCAGCGCCTCATAGGTGCAATGGATAAGATAAAGGATAATCACTTGATTTTCGGTGCATCGGTTACAGTTACGACTTCAAATATTAATGAAGTTGTTTCAGATAATTTTATCTCCGTTCTAAAAAATCGTGGCTGTAAGGTCGTTATTTATGTGGAGTTTGTTCCGGTTACTTCTGACAGTACAGAATTAGCTCCACAGGATTCGGAAAGAGAATTTATGAACAAAAAACTCATGGAATTGAGGGAGCAGTATCCTGAGATGCTGTTCATTTCCTTCCCAGGCGACGAGAAAAGTTCCGGCGGATGTCTTGCAGCAGGAAGAGGCTTTTTCCACATCAATTCCCATGGTAGCGCGGAACCATGTCCGTTTTCACCTTATTCAGACATCAATGTAAGGGATACATCTGTCAGGGAAGCGTTGCATTCAAAATTATTTACGACTTTGCAGGATGGAGAACTTTTAATGGAAGATCATGCCGGGGGATGCGTTTTATTTGAGAGAAAAGAGCAGGTAGAAAAAATTATTAAATCGTGATTTTTGCATTATGAAGTTCCAGGGTTGACGGGACTTTTTATCTTTAATCTTGTATATTCTTTAAAAATATACTATACTAATCCTATCAAGACAGTATGAAAAGCATAAAAACCATTGTGAGGTGAAGTATGTATGAAGATATTGATTAAAGACACCACGAAAGAAGAACGGGAAAAAATTATTAAAGGCTCCCTCGATTGCGGGGGAGGTTGTGAAAATTGTTCTGCTTGTTGGCTGGGTGGCGGAGATCCATTTAGTATGTATCAGGATTATATCGACGGTAAAAAAGAGATTGCAGAGATTAATATGGAATATAATGCAAGGTATTTGCACGGATAATAGGAGGAATTTTAAATGACAAGGGAAGAAGCATGGGATTTGCTTACGGAATATAATAAAGAGGAATTTCATTTGCAGCATGCACAAACTGTGGAACAGACCATGCGCTATTTTGCGGATAAGCTCGGATATGGAGATGAAAAGGATTTTTGGGGGATTGTGGGCTTGCTACACGACCTTGACTTTGAGCAGTTTCCCGAGCAACATTGTATTAAGAGCCGGGAGATTATGAGGGAACGTGGAGTTGATGAGAAAATCATTCATGCTACCGCGAGCCACGGCTATGGAATAACTGTGGATATAAAGCCGGAGCACGAGATGGAAAAGGTTTTGTATGCAGTGGATGAGCTTACCGGTCTTATTGGTGCGGTCGTACTGATGCGACCTTCAAAAAGCGTTCAGGATTTGGAGCTAAAGTCGGTAAAAAAGAAGTTTAAGTCAAAGGGCTTTGCAGCGGGCTGCGACCGCGAAGTGATACAGAGAGGTGCGGATATGCTCGGCATAACACTTGATGAGCTTATTTGTCAGACCATTGACGCACTTCGGACATTTCAGGATTAAATAATGAAAAAATAAATTTTTAATGGAGGAATAGCAATGGAAAAGGTATACGATTTTTTAAAAGAAGCAGGTACGTATTATTTAGCAACAACGGATGGAGATCAGCCGAGGGTACGTCCATTTGGGACAATTCACATTTTTGAGAATAAACTCTATATACAGACGGGCAAGACTAAAGATGTGGCAAAGCAGATTGCAGCCAATCCTAAAGTAGAACTTTGCGCAATGAAGGGTGACGAGTGGATTCGTCTTGCCGGTACACTTGTTTTGGATGACAATGTGGACGCGCAGGAATCCATGCTTGATGAATATCCTAATCTTAGAGCTACATATAAGACCGGCGAAAATGGAAATACGGCAGTTTATTATTTTAAGGATGCCATAGCTACGATATATTCATTTACCCATGAACCTGAAATACTTCATGTTTAAAAATATCATTATTGTACCATAAAAACAATTACGGTCGTTGATAAATCATGCTATTTATGTATCGGTTGAATTATTCGTTTGGTTCGATGTGGCAATGACAACACCTGCCGCAATCACGACAACAATTCCCGCAATCACCCAGATTATTTTTGTTCGCATAATTTTATACCTCGACTTTCTGCTTATAGACAAACGTATAGCTTATTAAAACTGATTTATCCTATGGAATTAATAGGAAAATATAATAAAAAAATAAAAGTACACACTTCGTCTACTTCGTGGTATTATAACACCAGAAACTGGAAAGTGTGTGAACATACTGTGATTATTGGAGCAAAAAAAATAATAAAAAAGTAAGGCAGAGGAAAAATGGATTCAAAGAAAAATTTAAATGGAAAAATCTGCTACAGGTTATAGTAGGAATTATATTCGGAAAGTTTACGACATTATGTAATTCGTTGATGGGATTTTTACCTACTCCGGATAATATGATTATCAGAATTTTTATGATTTTAATCAGCGCATTTTTGATAGCACTCGGAATATTTTTTTATATGCCGGCGGATATTATGCCTTTGGCAGGTGAGGGAGCCACAGATGCGATATCTCAGACACTACATAAAGAATTTGCAAAGGTAAAAGTCTGATTCGATATCAGTATGGTTGTTATATCGCTTATAACCTGCCTGATAGCAATTCACAGCTTCGGAAGTGTCGGTATCGGAACCGTTATTGCAGCATGTATAGTTGGTGTTATTTTGGGCTTTCTAAATAAAAAATTCGGATATTGGCGGGATACAGTTATTCTTCACAGAACGAAGGGATAAATTAATAACTCAATACCGGCAATAGCCAATCCGCCAATTAAAAAAACAGGAATCATAGGAAAACAGGCTTTAACATGAAACCATTTTTGATGATATTCCTTATCCATATCCTCTGTACCGGGTAGCCTTACTTTTTTTATATTTGCAAACAACACCCAGTCCAAAAAGAATGTATCAAACGCAAATATAACAAACATGTATCCATATGTCATGAAAAGTGCTTTAAAAAAAGTGTCCCCACCGGCAATATGCACCATCCACACAAATACAGCAGCAAATATTATTAAACCAATAATTTTTCTAATCGCTATGCCAATAGTCATTTTTTCTTTCTCAATCGCTTTTCCTTGTGTTTGATAGTATCTGTCTTGTATTTCAGGCGGATAATCGGAAATCATTGAAACCGGATTTTTTATTATAATACTCATAACAACAGTTCCAAATACAATACACATAATAATACATTCTAAAATATAAATTTCTACATTCATATTGCTTCCTCCATACTCCATATTAAGACTTGCGGATTTCTTCTTTTATTCATAGAATATTACCAATGAGTTAGGTAAAACTAACTTGTATTATATAGCACAGCGAGCAGAAAAACAATAGCTAATCTGAGAATATTAAACATAAACGGCATCCGGCTTTTTTTTGTTATATGAGTGGAAAAGTCTACAAAGGTAAGATATAATAAAACGAAAAAGATAAATCGTAACCCCAAGGTGACCTATGCGTGTTTGAATTTTGGTCAGGCAGAAAGAAGAAATTATTTGATAAATTATCTTCTAAATGAAAATAAACAATATTCAGATTACGAGATTCCAAATGAAGAAGTTGCAAAATTTGTAGAAGGGATGTGAAAAAAGATTCTTCAGACCATCCCAGGTTACAAAATATCTGATTAATCCGGATGTAGTAGATTTGATTTGTTTTTTTTAATTAAGCTTTCAGGCATGGTTGGAGCAGATGCATGTGGCTGGAGATACCCATAGTTGTGTGATTAGTTTTATTGACCTTTATAAGAAGACAAAAAGTTTAGCGTCTAAATGCGACACAATGTCCCTTTTTTGTTGGTTGACATGGCATAATTAAATTATAAAATTAAATTATGGGGACGAGATGTGGAAAATATTTTTAGGAGGTTATGCTATGACACTACAGGAAGCAATGAGCACGCGTCACTCTGTGCGTAAATACAAGGATAAACCACTTACGGCGGAGGATAAAGAAAATTTAAAAGAAAGAATTGAAGAACATAATCAAAAATACGGATTGAATATGCAGCTTGTAACGGAAAATAAGGAGGGCATACCTAAAGTTATAGGGATGCTTATGGCAAAGGGTGTAAAAAATTATATTATTCTTGCAGGTCCTGATAAACCGGATACGGATGAAAAGCTCGGCTACAGCAGTGCGGACTTGATGCTCTATGCCGAGACATTGGGACTAAATACCTGGTGGATTGGTGGAATGTACAGCCACAAGGGCGCCAGAAAAAATTCAAATGCAGATCAGAGTGCAAAGATTATCGGAATAGTTGCTATAGGCTATGGTGAGGAAGATGGAGTACCGCATAAGTCAAAGCCTGCAAATGAGGTATCATCCTATGAAGGTGATGCACCTGAATGGTTTAAGGCAGGTGTTTCTGCTACACTACTTGCGCCTACAGCCATGAATAAGCAATCATTTACTGTTAAGGGTAGCGGAAATAAAGTGAATATGACATATGCCTCCGGTTCGTTTTCCGGAGCGGATTTAGGAATTTGTAAATACTTTTTTGAGCTCGGTGCAGGAAAAGACAATTTTACTTGGGTATAATAGTACAAATCAACCCGGGACACGGAGTGGTTGACCTCTGACATGATTATCTTTATAATAAAGCTGTAATTACTATGAAATGGAGGTAACAGCTATGGAATCAACAAAAAAGAATCCTTATGCAGGAACAAAGACAGAGAAAAATTTATGGGAGGCATTTGCCGGAGAGTCTCAGGCGAGAAACAAGTACACATATTTTGCCAGCGTGGCAAAGAAGTCCGGATATGAGCAGATCGCAGATATATTTCTTCAAACAGCAGCAAATGAAAAGGAACATGCAAAGCTGTGGTTTAAGGCGCTAGGGGAGCTCGGCGATACGGCTGAAAATCTGCTGCATGCTGCTGAAGGCGAAAATTATGAGTGGACTGATATGTATGACCGCATGGCAAAGGAAGCGGATGAGGAAGGCTTCCATGAGCTTGCTGAACAGTTCCGCGGAGTTGCTGCTATAGAAAAGGCTCATGAAGAGCGTTATCGCAAGCTTCTGCACAATGTAGAGGCAAAGGAAGTATTTGAAAAGAGTGGAGTGACCCTGTGGGAGTGCCGTAACTGCGGACATATGGTTCTGGCCGTTAGCGCACCTGAGGTATGTCCGGTGTGCAATCATCCACAGTCATTCTTTGAAGTAAAGGCAGAAAATTACTAGTCTGTGGCGTGACTTCCATAACCGGCATTGACACTTCCTAAACCTGAGTGGTAAAATAAGGTCAGATGAACATTTTGAAATGGGAGGTAATGAAATGCAGATAACAGAAATGAAGGCAAGGGTTGGCACGATGGATGATATAAAGCAGTTTGTATATCTCCTCAATCAGTTTGAGGGAGATGTGGATGTATCATCAGCACAGTATGTAGTAGATGGTAAGTCTATACTTGGCGTATTCAGTCTGAATCTCGACCAGCCGCTTACAGTCAAGTTCCACGGCGAGGTACCGGCTGAGCTTCAGGAAAAGCTGGACAAATACAAAACAACAGATATTTAATGCAAAGCATATAACATATCAAGTCGAAGCGGTATGGTGGCTCTGCCATGAAGATGGCAGAGCCACCACTCTTTATATAGGGAGGTTATATAAAATGGTATATCTGGAGGAAACAGGTCTTGAATATCATATCAGGACAAATAGTGAAAATATAGGAAAGTATGTTATCATGCCGGGAGATCCGAAGCGCTGCAAAAAGATAGCAGCATATTTTGACGATCCGGTGCTGGTGGCTGATAACAGGGAATATGTCACATATACAGGGATGCTAAAGGGAGAAAAGGTCAGTGTGACATCGACCGGTATAGGTGGACCGTCCGCAGCCATTGCATTGGAAGAGCTTGCACACTGTGGGGCGCATACATTTATCAGAGTTGGCACCTGTGGAGCTATGCAGCTTCCGATCATGGGTGGAGATATAGTGATAGCGACAGGCTCAGTCAGGATGGAGGGCACTACCAGAGAATATGCGCCGATAGAGTATCCGGCAGTGGCAAATCTCCAGGTGGTAAATGCGCTTGTCTCACAGGCGGAGAATGATGGTATAAGATATCATGCAGGAGTGGTACAAAGCAAGGATTCATTTTATGGTCAGCATAATGCAGATGATAAGCCGGTGGGATATGAGCTGAAGGCAAAGTGGGAAGCCTGGAAAAAGATGGGTTGTCTGGCATCAGAGATGGAGTCGGCGGCGCTCTTTATAGTGGGTGCGAGCCTTGGCGTGAGAGTAGGCGCCTGCTTCCTGGTTATAGGAAATCAGGAAAGGGAAGAAGCGGGGCTTGACGACCCAAAGGTATTTGATACGGAGCTTGCTATAAAAACAGGCATTGGTGCGTTGGAGAAATTGATAGAGCAGGACAAAAAATAATTATAAGGCATTGAAAATCAAGATAAAAACATTTACAATAATATTAGCGCGTATCGTATGATCCGCAGGGATCATAATTTTAGTAACAACTATGATTACAACATAATATGGGAGGTTTACAATGGACAGAGAAGAAGTAAAAAACAGGGTACTCCAGGTAGTACCAAAGGTATTCCCTGATATTGATGTATATGATATCAATATGGCAGCAGAGCTTACCACCGAATATGGCGTAGATTCAGTTTCTATCATACAGCTTATAGTAGAGCTGGAGAGTGAATTTGGCATAGAGTTCGATGATGAAGAGCTGGCATTGGGGTTATATTTTGATATGAATGACGTGGTTGCAGCGGTTGCAGCCAAGGTAGCATAAGCATCAGGGAGGTACATAAAATGAGCAAAAAATTATTACCGGTTAGTTATCCTATGATTACATCATGGCAGTGGCATGCAACATTATTTTCTATCATAGGAGACGATGAGAAGGCAAAAAACTGGATATTCAGTAACTATATCCAGCTCAGATGTTACAACATCGAAGAGATTTTTACGGGGGATGAGATGCTTCTGGCAGATATGATGCCGGGCAGCAGTTGCTTTAAGGAGTGTCCATATCTGCTTTTTTCACTTATGACAAAGGAGCAGGTAGAGAGCTACTGTGGTGACATCATCACATTCATAAAGAAGACGATAGATCTAAACGGATATGTATATGGAGTATTTGATGAGGCAAAGATACTATGCGATTCGGGTGTCGACTATAAGTTCCCTCATGAGCTCTTTATATTTGGATATGACGATGAAAAGGAAGAATTTAATGTAGGCGATTTTACATTTGGTCAGCATTATTCTTACACCACCGTATCATATGAGGATGTAAAGAGAGGCTATGAGATTATTACTGCTTCTGAGGATCATATGTTCAAGGATGATTATAAGGGTAGAAGAGGTCTGTATGTCATCCAGAAAAATACAGATGCGCTGTATTATGAGCTGGATACATCATATATCAAGGATACATTGATAGAGTATCTGGAGGCAAAGGATACCAAGAATCACTTCCGTATGATGAGAAACAGATTTTCAGATACCGTTTTTGGTGTGGATGTTTACAGAGCATTATTTGAGCAGATAAAGAAGCAGCTCTCGACAGATGATCTGGATTTTGATATAAGGGCGCTGCATCTGGTATATGACCACAAGGTGCTCATGATCGAGAGACTGAAGTACATGATGGAAAAGAGCTATATGGACTATGATAGCGATATACTTCAGGAATATAATGAAGTAGTTAAGCTGATGCTTACGGCGAGGAATCTGTTAATCAAGTGTTCTGTCACAGGAAATGTAGACTGTATAGACAGATTTGAAAAGTATTTAAGTGAGGCGAAGAACAAGGAGGTAGAGGTACTCAGCAAGGTTGTTGAGATGCTGTAATATCAGATTTGCATACAAATCACTACTCAGGGGGTTGCTTATGTTGCAGCAACTCCCTTTACCATGTGCAGAGATTTTTAGATGGAGCAGAGAAAGGAAACAAAAATAATGAATATTTGTGTATATGGTGCGTCCAGCGATGATATAGATCCGGCATATAAGGGCATAGTCGAGGATTTCGGCTATCAAATGGCAAAGCGCGGGCACACTATGATATTTGGAGCAGGAGGTCAGGGCATGATGGGCGCGGTAGCCCGCGGGATGACCAGAGGGAAGGGAAATATAATAGGGGTTGTGCCGACATTTTTGAATGTGGACGGCATATTATATGAGGAATGCACCGAATTGATTTCCACGGATACCATGAGGGAGCGCAAGCAGATTATGGAGGATAAGGCTGACGCATTTGTTATGGTGCCCGGCGGAGTGGGAACCTATGAGGAATTTTTTGAGATACTTACCTTGAAGCAGTTGGGCAGACATGGTAAGGCGATTATCATATTCAATATCAAAGGATTTTTTGATGCCATGATAAATATGCTGAAGGAGGGCGCGGAAAAAGGATTTATGACGGAGTCCACCAATGAGCTGTATCAGATTATGACAGATACAGAGGAGATACTGGACTATCTGGACGTATACGAGCCCGAGGTCGGCAAAGTATATAAGTTCTAAGGAGGGCGCCAATGGCTGATGGCGATTATACAGTAAACGATCTGGTAAGAGATGAATTATATAAAAACGTAGATATAGAATATGGCAAATTTACCGCATCACTCATTCCGGGCTGCGGCAATATCATAGGGGTAAGGCTGCCCGTTTTAAGGAAGATGGCAAAGGAGATAGCAAAGGTAAACTGGAAGGAATATCTGGATGGAGCGCTTGATGATACATATGAGGAGCTGATGCTGCAGGGGTTTGTGCTTGGATATGCCAGAGGCGATATAGACGATATCCTGGCATATATCGCGGCATTTGTACCAAAGATAGATAATTGGAGCATATGTGATTCGTTTTGCAGCACACTTAAGATAGCGAACGGCTATCAGGAGGAATTCTGGGAACTTATAATGCAATATATCGGACCTGATGCAGGGGAATTTCAGCTCAGATTTGCCGTAGTCATGATGATTGATTATTTCCTGAATGATAGATACATAGATAAGGTGCTGTATGCATATAATCATATAAAGCACGATGGATATTATGTAAAAATGGCGGTTGCGTGGGGACTTGCGACTGCATATGTCAGTTACCCGGGCAAGACGATGGAGCTGCTCCAGGATAACGACCTGGATGATGAAACATTTAACAAGGCGATTTCCAAGATGCAGGAATCCTTTCGTATCAGCGATGGTGATAAAGAGATATTAAAATCCATGAAAAGATAGTATAAAACAACCTCCCGGTACATATAATACCACCTGGGAGGTTGTTTTCGTATGATAGGAAGAAAGAAATTAAATAAAAATCCGATGTATTTTAATTATTGTGACGACACGCAGACGGAGCCTGAAGAGCTGATACTTGCTGATATCGTGCAGGGTCTCGGTGGCGCGGACAATATATGTGAGCTTACCTGCTGTGCCACCAGACTCAGGGTACTGGTGCATGATGAGGAGCTAGTGGACAGGCAGGCTCTCAGACGGACAGGCGCCTCCGGCGTGCTTATGAAGCACCGCAGCGTTCAGGTGATTTACGGTCCATATGTGTGTGAGCTTACAGACAGACTCGGCAAATATCTGTCGGAGCTGAAAAGTGATGATGAAGATCCTATATACGAAATATTGACAGAAAATGATGAAAAAATTTTGCAAAGGCTTTATACGCCCATTGAAGGCGATATTATTGATCTACGGAATGTTCCTGATTACGCATTTAAAACAGGTATCCTTGGAGACGGAGCTGCAGTCAGACCAGCCAGAGGAGAGCTCAGGGCGCCGGCTGACGGCCAGATTGACCATATCTTCCGCACAAAACATGCAATAATCATGCACACGTCAAATGATTTGGAGCTTATGCTTCATATAGGACTGGGTACGGAGTATATAGAAAATAAAATCATCCGGGTATGGGTGGCTGAAGGAGACAGCGTGAGAAAAGGACAGCTGCTGATTGAATTTGACCTTGAGAGGATGGCAGACAGAGGGATGTGCACCCTGTCACCTATGGTTGTGATGAATACGAATGATATAGGGAGAGTGCTGGTTCATAGGAAAGAAAGAGCCACATTTGAAAATGTGGCGCTTACCGTGCTCAAAAATGAAGCTTTTCAACAGGCTTCGCAAGATACATGACAGACAGCATGATCGTGCAGAGCAGCCAGATGATTGGCTCGGTGATGGATACACCCAGGTAACCAAGCCTTGGTGTAAGGAATGTGACCGCAGCGATTTTTCCTACCAGTTCCAGTGTGCTGCTGGCTATCGGAACAAGCTTCCTGCCCATGCCCTGCATAGAGCATCTGAGGACAAATACCGGACCCAGGACATAGAAGCAGGTAATACTGATGCGAATATACATAAGCGCAGGCTTAAGTATAGCAGGGTCAGAGGTTCCGGTAACAAAACGCAGCAGATAATATCCGAATAACCAGCCTAGTATGACTATGCCGGTGGTGATGATGGTGTTTAACAGGAGAGCATCTCTTACACCGGCTTTTACTCTGTCCAGGCGATGTGCGCCTATATTCTGACTGACAAAGGTGGTGGTGGCATTTCCCACTATATATAACATCGTACACAGGAGATCAAATACCTTTCTGGCGGCTGTATGTGCTGTGACGATACTGGTTCCAAGCCCGTTTATAGCGCTTTGCAATATTACCGTTCCGATATTTACTATGCAGCTCATAAATCCCATGGATAGAGCAGAAAATACCAAATCATTAAAGTCTGTCCTGCTTACATGGTGCTCGTCCCTGTCAGGAATCAGAAATTTGCTTTTTATAAATATATAAATAACACAGGTAATGGCAGCGACCGCCTGCGAGATAATCGTTGCGGCAGCTGCGCCCTTTACTCCTGCATGAAATGCACGTATAAACAGGAGATCCAGGAAGATATTTAAAACGACGGCAATACCCAAAAATATAAGCGGTGTGCGGCTGTCTCCTACTGCACGAAGCAGATTTGCAAAAAAGTTATAAGCAGATGTAAATATCATACCCCAGAGTATGATGAGCACATAGTCATATGACATATCCAAAATATCTGCAGGGGTGCCAAGCAACACAAGTATTTTGTGTATGCACAACAATCCGCAGAGCATCAGGGCGAGGGTGGCGATAAGAGTCAGGCTAACTGACACAAATATGCATTTCCTCATATTTTTATAGTCCTTGGCACCAAAATACCTGGCAACCGGGATAGCCAGACCCAGAGTTGCGCTGTTTAAGAATCCGATAAGCATATTTGAAACTACGCTGGTGGCACCCACGGCTGCCAGCGCGTCCGTACTGACATAATTTCCTACTATGGCCGAATCAACAAAGCTGTATAGCTGCTGTGCCATTTGTCCGAGTATCATAGGCAGAGCAAACCACCAGATTACTTTTATGGGTCTGTCTGTAGTCAAATCCTTCATTTGTGTCGCTCCTCCTGCAATTATATGTAGCAAAAATTAATTTTATCTAAAAAGTCGTAAATGTCAATAATATTATTTTATTTATAAGCAAAATTATGTTACAATGCATAAAGGCTCGTTTTATAAGGGTTGTGGCGGGCTTTGAGTAGCACAGGCTGAAAGGTAATACATATGTTTACGAGAGATAAGCTGACGGACAATGATAAAAAGCTGCTGTCATTTGCCATAGGAATGATAGTTGGTGTGATGGCAGTCATGTTGTTTATATATATGATTACGAATAATCAGGATGAAGCCGCAGAAAATATAACGGTTGCTACGTCAAATGACAGTACCGCTGAGGATATAGCGGGTAGCGACGACGCGGAAGCCTATAGCTGTAATGAGGTATTTGCCGTAGCTGAGCCCATAAAAGTTAAGGATTTGTCAGAAGATATATCGGAAGAGGAGTCTTATAATGGAGAGGTGTTGGAGGATAACGGAAGGATCTATGCCATAAAGGTAAACCGTCAGGAAAATATTGTTACTATATATACGCTCGATGATGATGGATACTATACGATACCGGTAAAGGCAATGAGCTGTTCCACGGCCGAGGGAGACGACACGCCGACAGGTATATATACGACCTCATCCAGATACAGATGGGCATATCTCCAGGGAGATGTGTGCGGGCAGTATGCCTACAGGATAGTGGATCATATACTGTTTCATTCAGTGCCATATCTGAGCACCGATCCAGACACACTCGAAACGTGGGAATATAATAAGCTTGGGACGGATGCGTCCATGGGCTGCATACGCCTGTGTGCTGCAGATGCCAAATGGATATATGAAAACTGCGAGTCGGGTACTCTGGTAGAAATATTTGACAGCGATTTTGTGGGTCCTTTGGGGCGGCCGTCTGCGCCATATACATTTGATACGGATGATACAGATACGCTTACGGATTACGATCCGACAGACATGACCGAGGGGAATCCATATGCCGGAAGGCTTGCGATATACGGAGCCGAAAGCCACCACATAGATGTAGGCGAGCCATATGATGAGATGGCGGGAATTATGGCATTTAACGCTGATATGGAGGATGTCACGGACCAGATAGAGGTGAGCAGTAACGTGGATAACGAGGTGCCCGGAAGCTATGAGGTCACATACTATATATCAGATGAAAATAGTGAGATTACAAAGACGATTTCCATAATCGTAGATGATACATCGGCACCGGTTATAGCTTCGGCACTTGAGAAAATCACTATAGAGCTACTGACAGAAGACATCGACAGCGAGGCATTTTATGAGGAGTTAGAAAGCCTGATTGCTGATTACATAACCGTCACGGAGAATGGTATTACCTGCCTGGTGTCCGAGGCGGAGGCAAATGATCTGCATATCCTGTTTATCGCGGATCTGTATAACTGCAGGCCGGAGACCGGCAGCTACTATGCTGACATATATCTGGAGGATGCAGCAGGAAATGTATCAGAAACGGTCAGGGTAGATATAATAATCCGGTAATGACAGTCACACAGATAGAGAGGCAGAGGTAATATCTTGATAGAAAATGATGAGAAAAGAGAAAAATTTATCATATTTGCAGTTGCTGCAGAAGGTACAGAGCCGGAGGAAGCAGATAAATCTCTAGATGAGCTCACTGAACTGCTTGATACGGCAGGCGCAGATGTAGCTGCCCGACTGATACAGTCCAGAGAGCGCCCCGCAAATGATTTGTATCTGGGTACCGGAAAGACTGTAGAGCTAAAAGAGCTGGTAGAGCTTTATGAAGCAACGGGAGTGGTATGTGATGATGAACTGACTCCGGCACAGCTTAAAAATCTGACGGATGCATTGGATGTAAAGGTGCTTGACAGAACTATGGTTATACTAGATATATTTGCGGCTCATGCGGGAAGTCATGAGGCAAAGTTGCAGGTAGAGCTGGCACAGCTCAGATTTCGTTCCACGAGACTGGTGGGTATGAGAAGCTCACTGTCGAGACTCGGCGGTGGTATCGGTACGAGAGGCCCCGGAGAGAAAAAACTCGAAATCGACAGGCGTGTAATCAGAGATAGGATATCTCATCTGAAGAGGGAGCTTGAGCAGCTGGCGGATCAGAGAACAGAACAGCGCAAGCGCAGGGAAAATGCAGGTATACCGGTCGTTGGTATCGTCGGATATACCAATGCAGGCAAGTCTACTCTGCTCAACCGTTTGACGGATGCCGGAGTATTGGAGGAGGATAAGCTGTTTGCCACGCTGGATCCCGCGACCAGGAATCTAAAGCTGCCCGGAGGGCAGGAGATACTTCTGACGGATACGGTAGGCTTTATCAGGAAGCTGCCGCATCATCTGATAGAGGCATTTCGTTCTACTCTGGAGGAGGCACGCTATAGTGATGTGATACTTCATATAGTTGACGCGTCAGACCCGGCCGTTGATGAAAAGATAGCGGCGGTATATGATACGCTAAAGGGTCTTAAGATAGATGAACAATCAGGGAAACCGATTATTACAGTATTTAATAAGATGGATAAGACTGAGGACCAGACCATGTGCAGGGATTTGCGCGCCGACAGGAGCGTATATATATCTGCCAGAGAGGGTACGGGTATAGATGAACTCCTTGCAACCATCGAGGAGCTGCTCAGGGAACAGAAAAGCTATATCAGACATACCTTCCCTTATTCGGAGGCAGCAGCCTCAGGACTCATCCATAAATATGGGGAGGTGCTTACAGAGGAATATCTGCCTGAGGGCATATTTATAGAAGCCTATGTGCCGAAGTCACTGCTTGGAAAAATAGGCTCGGATGTGGGTTGATAGCGTGCATTGCCTTACTTGGCAAAAGTCATAAAGTGTGATAACATGAGCGATAAGCACGAACGCAGCGACGAAGAGTATTTAGCGCATGCTTGCATGCAGATAAATGCTCAAGGAGCTATGTGAGTTCCAACGGACACCTCAAAATGCGTTGCATTTTGAGGTAAGCGTTCGTGCGACAATACTATGTGATAACATAAAATAATTTAAAAGGAAGGAAAAAAGTTATGGATAATAATAATTTTAACGAAACAGGAGTGCCGGAGATGCAGCCACAAATGCAACAGCCTATGCAAGAGATGCAGCAGCCTATGCAGGAAATGCCACCGCAGATGCAGCAGATGCCACCACAAATGCAGCAGATGCAGCAGACGATGCAGCCGGAAGCTCCCATGTATAATATGTATGGGGATCAGATACCGCCTGAGCCTCCTAAGAAAAAGAAGAAAACGGGTCTTATAATAGGAATAGTTGCGGCCGTTATGTTAATCGCCATAGCTGTTATTCTTTTATTTACCGTATTCAAGAAGACTCCTGAGGAGAAGGTAAAGGAAGCACTGACCAATACCTTCGCTGAGCTGAGTGACACCAGCTATAATATATACGAAGATTCACTCGGCATCTCAGAGATAGATCTGGATGACCTAGACGTCGATATGACATATACCATCAATTCCCTGCCTGATTATGACGAACTCGAGGGTGCATCACTTGGTGTCAGCACATCCATAGAAAAGGATGGCGAGACAGTAAATGAGGACGTCAGCCTTGATATCCAGATAGGCGGCGAAAGTGTGGGAGTAACTCTCTATTATATCGACGATGTGCTTTACCTTGAGATCCCTGAGATATTTGGCGATGCTGTTTTTGAGCTTGATGCATCAGAAATTCTTGAGGCATATAGCGGCACTTCAGATGAAGCTATTTCAGAGGAAACAGAGAAAATAAATGATTTGTATGAGGAAAATATCGGCGACAGCGGAGAGAATCTGAAGGAATCCGTTACATATGAAAAGATAGGCAAGACAACCATAACCAATCACAACGGAGACGATGTAAAGTGTACCGAATATGAGGTAACTGTTCCGGTAGAGGCTGTAGAGGATTATGTAACATCATATTGCGATTATCTCAATGCATGTACAGATGAATATCTCACAGATGATATCCTGGAATATATGGATCTGGATATGACAGTATCTGAGTTAAAGACATATATATCTACCATACAGGAGTATTATGAATATATATTTACAAAGGATTTCTCATATACGGCATATATTGCAGATGATAAGGTAGTCAGACTGGAGGCCGACTATGGTATATCAGTACTGGGTGTTAAGATAGAGTTCCTGGCTGATTTCATGGGCGAGGATCTCGTAACAAATGATATGTATGTATCACTCAGTGCTGGGGATGCCATGATAGAATATACAGCTACAAAGGATGGAAATTCAAAATCAGCAGAAAGCTCTTCTGATTTGCTTCTAACTGCATCAGATGAGGTTGTGGCCGAGGTTACTTCAGATATGGATTTTGACGTGTCTTCCGGAGATTATACATATGTGTCAGAGCTGATTTATCTTGATGAGGTGTTGGCTACATTTGAGATAGATGGTGCCATAACAAATATCAACAAAGGAAAATCCTTTGACGTAGAGATTGACAATGTAACCTTTGATGTGGACGGATATACGGTATTTGATATATCTGCTGATATGTCATATGGCAACAGAGGTGAAGATATTGAGCAGCCGGATTTGAGCAATGTATATGATATAAATACCATAGCTTCAGAGGAGCTGGATGAGCTGATTGATTACAATAATCTTTCCACCATCCTGCTTACATGGATAGAAACGCTGGATCTGTATGATCTGATTGACTATTTGTACTAATTATGGGTTAGAGGTTACAGATGAAGGTTGTAAAGATAAAAAATACAGCTATCGGAGAGGGCATGACAAAGATATGCGTCTCTCTGGTAGCTCCTTCTGACAGCGATTTGATGCTTCAGATATATAAAATAAAAAAATCCTGTGCAGATTTGGTCGAATTTCGTGCAGATTTTTATGAGCATTGCTTTGACAGAGAGAAGCTTTCCGGTGCACTTACCATGCTTCAAAGGGAAATCCCCGATATGCCTGTGATATTTACATTTCGTACCAGAAGCGAGGGTGGCGAAATGGATGCCACGAATATGCAGTACAGAGATTTGCTGCTATATGTCATAGAAAATAATCTGGCAGATCTAATCGATATAGAATATTTCATGGGAAAGGAGCTCGTGCAGGAGCTCGTCGAAAAAGCACATGAAAAGGGATGTTATGTTATTTTATCAAATCACGATTTCAAGACCACGATACCGATGGAACGCATCGTAGACAGATATAAGCAGATGATAGAAGCTGGCGCGGATATCGCAAAGATAGCGATGATGCCCGAAAACGGATCTCAGGTGGTGGATATGATGCAGGCGGCGAAGGAGCTGCAGGAGAGCGGAAATGAAACTCCCCTTATCGTGATATCGATGGGAGAAATGGGTGTGGAAACGAGAACCACCGGCGAAATGTACGGAAACTGTATATCCTTTGGAACGGCTGGCATACCATCCGCTCCCGGCCAGATAGAGGCATCCGCCCTAAAGGAACAGCTGGAAATGATACATAATATAATTCAGGCATGAAAGAATATATCAATAATTATCTGAGAGAATATATAAAACAGGACATTTATCCATGGCATATGCCGGGACATAAGAGAAAGCTTCCTCCATGGTATGAAAACGATGACGCTGAAAGTGCCGGACGTATATATCAGATGGATTTTACGGAGGCAAAAGGTCTGGACGACCTGCATGTGCCGGAGTATTTCATAAAAAAGGCGCTTGGTGAAATCGCTGCAGCTTAAGGAGCAGGAGAAAGCTTTATGTTGGTAAACGGTTCCACGTGCGGCATACTGGCGGCGATATCAGCATGCTGCCAGCCGGGAGACGCCATACTTATAGCGAGAAATTGTCACAAGTCGATATATAATGCCATCATGCTTCGTGAGCTTGTACCATATTATATCTATCCGGAGGAAACAGAGTCAGGCATATGTAAGGATATCACGGTCGGACAGATAAGACGGCAGCTTGCATCATTTGAAGCCTTGGGGATAACTCCGAAGGCTGTAGTTCTGACCTCCCCTACCTATGAAGGCGTTATATCTGATATAGCCGGTATAGAGCAGGTACTGCATGACAGGGATATTCTGCTTATAGTGGACGAAGCGCATGGCGCGCACCTCGAATTTATGCCATACAAAATGAGCGCGGTAAGATGCGGCGCGGATATTGTGATTCAGAGCACTCACAAGACGTTGCCTGCTCTGACTCAGACAGCGCTGCTTCATTTGAATAATATTTGCCTGTCGGAAAAAATCAGGAAATATCTGTCAGTATTTATGACATCATCGCCATCTTATATTTTTATGCAATCTATAGAAAAAGCAATAGCATATAGTGATAATCACAGACAGGTATATGCGGATTATAGCCAGAGACTGTCGGATTTCAGAAGTAAATGTCAGGATTTGCGGCATATAAAGCTGTTTATGTCACGGCAGGAAGCGGTGTCAGATATCTATGATTATGATATATCAAAGCTGGTTTTTACATGCGATAACGGAGAAGAACTTGCGGAGCTTCTTGCGGCAAGGGGTCAGTATATTGAGATGGCGGCAGCAGGTTATGTGGTGCTTATGACATCTATAGCAGATGACGCGCAAGCATTTGAGACTTTGTCAGCTGTACTCCATGAAATCGACGAAGCATATCCCGATAAAAAATCCGAAGAAACACAAAAATTTTATTATGCAAATGCGACAAATAGAATTATAATAAAAGACAGAAGATGTCTGCCCTGCGAGGCATATGATGACGAGCCCTCATACAAGGCGTTAAGCGATGCCATCGGATTTGTGGCAGCAGATTATATATATACGTATCCGCCCGGTATTCCTGTGATTGTACCGGGAGAGATTTATACGGATGAGATACTGGATGAAATAAATCACAGATATGTGATGGGACTCAAGCTTACAGGTGTGAGATCTGCAGACGGGTGTCTGCTGGTGCCGTGCATACAGGAGGGATAATTTATGAATGGAATCTTTATCACTATGGAGGGACCTGACGGTGCCGGAAAAACCACTCAGATAAATTTACTCAAGGATTATCTGGAGGAAAGAGGATATGATACTCTCATAACCAGAGAGCCGGGCGGCACAGCCATAAGTGAGGCTGTACGGGAGATTTTACTCGACAGAAGATATTCCGAGATGTCATATACGACAGAGATGCTTTTGTATGCATCCGCAAGGGCACAGCTCGTGGATCAGGTTATCAAACCTGCTCTGGCAGAGGGTAAGGCAGTGATAGCGGACAGATTTGTAGATTCCTCGGCGGTCTATCAGGGCATAGGCAGGGGACTCGGAATAGATACGGTATACGAGGTAAATGGTTATGCACTGGGCGGACTTATGCCCGACCTGACGATATTGATGGATTTGCCTGCTGAGACGGGTATAGCCAGAAAGAAGAGCCAGGCGGAGCTTGACAGAATGGAAAGTGAAACACTGGATTTTCATCAAAGGGTGGCGGAAGGTTACCGTCTGCTGGCAGACAGATATTCCGACCGCATAAAGAAGGTAGATGCCACTTTACCAATAGAAGAAATCCATGCTATAATCACAGATAGTATAGAAAAGCTCGGAAGGGAGGCCACATAAAAGCTATGATAGATTTTACGGATATCATCGGCCATGAGGATATTATAAAGCATTTCAAATCCAGCATAGAGATGGGAAAGGTATCCCAGGGCTATATCATCAATGGAGAAGCCGGAAGTGGCAAGAAAACTCTTGTGCGCGCCCTTGCAAAAGCTCTGCAGTGTGAGGCGGGTGGTACTGACCCTTGTAATAATTGCAAATCGTGTAAGCAGTGTGATACAGGCAATCAGCCGGATATAGTATGGGTCACACATGACAAGCCAAATGTTATATCGGTAGAGGAGATAAGGGATCAGGTAAACAAAACCGTCCGTATCAAGCCATACAGCAGCAGATATAAGATATATATCATAGATGATGCCCAGCTGATGAATCAGTCAGCCCAAAATGCTCTGCTAAAGACGATAGAGGAGCCTCCGGCATATGCGATTATCATACTGCTGACGACGAATGCGGATAAGCTGCTTTCTACGATACTATCCAGATGTATCGTGCTAAATATAAAGCCTGTAAGGGAGCATGACGTATATGCATATCTGACAGATGTAGTGGGTGTGGATGCGCAGAGGGCAAATTTCTGTATGGATTTCGCTCAGGGAAATCTCGGAAAGGCGATTCGTCTGGCCGAAAGTGAGGAATATAATGAAATAAAAAATGATGTAGTTCATCTGATGACGCATATATATGAAATGACGACAGAGGATATCATATTTGCGTTAAAGAACTTCAATCATTACAAATTAAAGATAAATGACTACATCGACATGATGATGATGTGGTACAGAGACGTGTTGATGCTCAAGGTAACAAACAACCCTGGCAGACTCATGTTCAAGGAGTACTATACAGATATAAGGCGGGCAGCTGCCCATATTTCCTATGAAGGCATTGATAACGTTATGAAGGCGATGAACAAGACCAAGGTTAGACTCGAGGCAAATGTAAATTTTGATATTGCCATGGAGCTGCTATTATTGGTTATTAAGGAGAATATATAGATGAAGGAAATAATAGGAGTACGATTCAGACCCAACGGAAAGATATATTATTTTGCTCCGGGGGATCATAAAATCGAATGTGGACAATTTGTCATAGTTGAAACAGCCAGAGGTGTAGAATACGGCAAGGTGGTTTTAGGGAGACGTCAGATAGATGATGAAAAAATGTCGATTAACGTGAAGCCGATTATCCGTATAGCTACAGAGGATGATGCGGCAAGATATGAGGAAAATAAGATAAAGAGCAAAAGAGCTTTTAATATCTGCCTGGAAAAAATAGCAAAGCATAATCTCGAGATGAAGCTTATAGAGACAGAGTATACATTCGATAATAACAAGCTGTTGTTTTATTTTACGGCGGATGGACGTATCGATTTCCGTGAGCTGGTAAAGGACCTGGCGTCTGTATTTAGGACAAGGATAGAGCTAAGACAGATCGGAGTCCGTGACGAAACGTAGATAGTAGGAGGCATCGGTATATGTG
>X287_Common_Brushtail__coassemble_48_pt1 | contig 23905 bp, 22 predicted proteins | sample X287_Common_Brushtail__metabat2_low_PE_009 | metagenome-assembled genome bin X287_Common_Brushtail
AAAACAGGCGGGCACGCATTTGGTCCGGCATCCCTTACCGCAGAAACAACCGCATCCCTCACACCCTCTGCTCCGTCTGCAGGCTTTAGCATAAATACGCGACTCATATTTTCACTGCCAAATCCCTTTGGAGCTATGGTTATCTCCAGACCTTCTCCAGACACTATATCATAATGTATGATAGCCGGTGTATTATCTCCGGTATTTTCCCGCATTAGCGGATCCTTTACTACGGATTTTCTGAGGTATCCGTCCCCGTAGCCTCGTCGTACTCCTTCATTTATCGCATCTGTGATATTCATCCCCTCCACATGTACATCCTGACCTATATTTACGAAAAATACCGCCATACCTGTGTCCTGGCATATAGGTATCTGTTCCGCCTTTGCTATATCAAGATTATCACATAGCTGACTCATTATCTGTCTGCCAAGCTCTCCCTCTTCCGTCTGTGCCGCATTTCTTACAGCAGCTTCCATATCCTGAGACAGTCTGAGATTTGCTTCGATACACATCTCTCTTACGTTTTTTACTATTTCTTCTGCTTTAATCGTTCTCATTTTTTCACTCTTTCTTTTTATAGATTATGATGATATGAAAACAGCCTCTGAAGTTTAATCAGAGGCTGTTGATGTTAGGATTTTTTGGATCAGCCATCAAGAAAATCATCATCATTTTTTTTGTAATTAGGATTTTTTGAATTCTTAATGAGCCTTATAATATATAACAGAAGCGTTATAAGTGCCGTACATATGACAACCGCTATCATGATATATATTATATCCAGCAAATAAACAGTGAGCTTACTGGTGCTATCTGCCAGGTTAAGAACATCCATTATTCCTGTCTGTTCTGTAGATGATTCCGTTGTTGCTTCTACTGCCGTTTCCGTCGACCTTACCACACTGGCAAATAAATCAAACATATTACCCTCCGTTTTTCATTTTACCCCATCAGTCCTATAGTCTGATATTATTTTGATTCTTCATCCTCCTGCTCGCCAACAATATCCAGATTTACATCCTGTGTTGATGACTCCTCGGCTGACTTATTTCTTACCTTTGATATCGAAGCTACTACTATATCATCTCCATAGTATGACATATTTATAAGCTTCACTCCTGAGGTAATCCTGCCGTACCTTGAAATATCCGAGCAGCTCATTCTTATAATGATGCCGCCTGTAGTGATAAGCATGATTTCATTATCATTATTTACAGCCTTCGCACCTATAAGATTTCCGGTTTTCTCATTTATCTTGTAGCACTTAACACCCTTTCCGCCTCTGTTTTGAGGTGAAAACTCGTCCATCGAGGTTCTCTTTCCCATGCCCTTTTCTGATACAAAGAGCAGGTCATCTCCCTGTGTGCTCATCTGCATGGCAACGACATAATCATCATTACCAAGCTTCATGCCTATGACACCCATAGAAGTACGTCCCGTGCTTCTGACATCTGCTTCATTAAATCTGATACACATACCCATCGAGGTAATCAACAGTATATCCTTTGTTCCATCTGTGATTTTTACCTCTATCAGTTCATCATCATCCTTAAGCGAAATAGCAGCCAAGCCTGATTTTCTGACATTCATATATTCTCTTACAGGCGTCTTCTTTACTATACCATTTCTCGTAGTCATAAAGAGATATTTACTCTCCTGATAATCACGGAGAGGTATCAGCGCTGTTATCTCCTCATCCGGCTGAAGCTGCAGGAGATTTACTATAGCTACACCTCTTGCTGTTCTGCCTGCCTCAGGTATTTCATAACCCTTGAGTCTGTATACCCTGCCCTTATTTGTAAAGAACATGATATAATGATGAGTCGTTGTCATAAAGAGTTCTTCTATATAATCATCCTCTATGGTCTGCATACCCTTTATACCCTTGCCGCCTCTATGCTGCGTCTTGAAGGTATTTTCCGGCATACGCTTTATATAGCCGAGCTTTGTCATGGCGATTACTATATTTTCCTTCTTGATAAGCTCTTCATCTGTGATATCATCTACATCCTGTCCTATCGTGGTTCGTCTGTCATCTCCATATTTTGTAGCTATAATAAGGATTTCCTCCCTGATAACTCCGAGAAGCTTTTTCTCATCAGCCAGTATAGCCTTCAGCTCTGCTATCTTCTGCATCAGTTCGTTGTATTCTGCTTCGAGCTTCTCTCTTTCGAGTCCTGTCAGAGCACGAAGTCTCATATCAACGATAGCCTGCGCCTGTACGTCAGAAAGGCTAAATCTTTCCATCAATGAAGACTTTGCTTCAGCTACATTTTTTGATCCTCTTATTATCCGGATGACTTCATCGATATTATCCAGAGCAATCAGCAGACCGAGCAATATGTGTGCTCTTTCCTCTGCCTTATTTAATTCAAACTTGGTTCTTCTTGTTACGACATCCTCCTGATGCTTTATGTAATACTTTAGCATGTCATTCAGATTGAGTACCTTTGGTTCTCCATCTACCAAAGCCAACATAATAGCACCAAAGGTATCCTGCAGCTGAGTATGCTTGAACAGCTGATTTAAGATAACGTTTGCATTTGTGTCTTTTCTTAATTCGACTACCACCCTGAGACCCTCTCTGGATGACTCGTCTCTGATATCCGTTATTCCTTCTACCTTTTTCTCTTTTACGAGCTCTACCATCTTCTGTATTAAAACAGCTTTATTTACCATATAAGGCAGCTCGGTAATAACTATTCTCTGCTTTCCGCCAGACATTGGTTCGATATCTGTGATAGCACGCATCTTTATCTTTCCTCTGCCGGTTCTGTAAGCATCTTCTATGCCCTGACGTCCGAGAATCTGCGCACCTGTAGGAAAATCAGGGCCCTTTACAATTTCCATCAGTTCCTCTATATCAGTTTCTCTGTCCTCATATATACGATTGTCTATAATCTTTACGGTAGCATCTACAACCTCACGAAGATTATGAGGTGGTATATTGGTAGCCATACCAACGGCAATACCTGACGTACCATTGACCAATAGATTTGGAAAACGTGACGGTAAAACCGTAGGTTCTTTTTCTGTTTCATCAAAGTTTGGTACGAAATCAACCGTATCTTTATTGATATCAGCCAGCATCTCCATGGACATCTTTGACAGTCTGGCCTCAGTATATCGCATGGCAGCTGCATGGTCTCCATCCACGGAACCAAAGTTTCCATGTCCGTCTACCAGAGGATATCTGGTATTCCATTCCTGTGCGAGCTTTACCAGTGCTTCATAGATAGAGCTATCTCCATGTGGATGATATTTACCCATTGTATCACCGACTATACGCGCACATTTACGATGTGGCTTATCCGGTCCGTTATTCAACTCTATCATGGAATGAAGAATTCTTCTTTGTACCGGTTTCAAACCATCTCTTACATCAGGAAGGGCACGGGAAGCTATAACACTCATGGCATAATCGATATATGAGCGTTCCATGGTTTTCTTCAGACCAACTTCACTTATCTTATCAAAAATCTTATCATCTTCCATTTTTGAACCTTCCTTTCCTAAATGTCGAGATTCTTAACATATTTAGCATTTGCTTCAATAAATTCCTTACGTGGCTCTACCTTATCTCCCATAAGCACGTTAAATGTCAGATCTATCTCTGACTCATCATCATCATCTATCGCCACTCTGAGAAGTATTCTCTTTTCCGGATCCATGGTTGTATCCCACAGCTGTTCTGCGTCCATCTCACCAAGACCCTTGTAACGCTGTATCTTATTACTCTGATCTCTTCCTACTTCATTTAGTATATTATTTAACTCATCATCACTGTAGGCATACCATACCTTTTTATTCTTTTCCAGCTTATAAAGAGGCGGCTGTGCCAGATATACATGTCCCTTTCTTATCAAATCAGGCATAAATCTATAGAAAAATGTCAATAACAATGTAGCAATATGAGCTCCATCTACGTCCGCATCCGTCATGATAATGATTTTGTTATATCTCAACTTTTCTATGTTAAAGTTTTCATGTATGCCTGTTCCAAAAGCAGTAATCATGGCCTTTATTTCTTCATTACCCAGTATCCTGTCTATTCTGGCCTTTTCTACATTCAGTATCTTACCTCTAAGTGGAAGAATCGCCTGCGTAGCTCGTGAACGGGCTGTCTTTGCAGAACCACCCGCGGAATCTCCCTCAACTATATAAATCTCACAGTTCTTAGGATCCTTATCAGAACAGTCCGCCAACTTTCCCGGTAATGACATATTATCTGAAAGGTTTGACTTTCTGGCTACATCTCTGGCCTTTCTGGCTGCTACTCTGGCTCTCTGAGCGAGAGCTGCTTTATTTATGATAATCTTTGCTATCGCTGGATTTTGCTCCAAAAAGTAAGTAAGCTGTTCAGTTACTATACTCTCTACTGCAGGTCTTGCTTCTGAGTTACCAAGCTTCTGCTTTGTCTGACCTTCAAACTGCGGCTCGCCTATCTTTATGGATACGATGGCAGTAAGACCCTCTCTCAAATCATCACCTGAGAGATTTTCCTCCTTTTCCTTTAAGAGCCCGTTTTTCCTGGCATAATCATTAAATACCTTTGTAAGAGCTGACTTAAATCCTGTCAGATGTGAACCGCCTTCAGGAGTGGTAATATTATTTACAAATGTATATGTGGACTCGTTATATGAGTCATTATGCTGCAAAGCAACCTCTACATATACTCCCTCTCTGGTTCCTTCACAATATATAACCTTATCATACAGAGCATCCTTATGACGGTTGATATATTCTACAAATTCCTTTATACCGCCTTCATAATGAAACTCTCTGACCTTTGGCTCCTCAGGTCTGTCGTCCTTCAAAATAATCTTTAATCCCTTTGTCAGAAATGCAGTCTCTCTGAGTCTGGTCTTCAATGTATCATAATCAAATACTGTTTCTTCAAAAATGGTATCATCCGGCATAAAGGTTACCTTAGTTCCTGTTTCCTCCTCAGAACATTTTCCTATAACCTTGAGCTTATTTACGACTATACCCTTTTCATATCTCTGCTGATATATCTTTCCATCTCTTTTTATCTCTACTACAAGCCAATTTGACAGAGCATTTACAACAGATGCGCCTACACCGTGCAATCCGCCGGATACCTTATATCCTCCACCGCCAAACTTTCCTCCGGCATGAAGTATGGTAAATACAACCTCTACAGCAGGTAAACCTGTCTTTTCATGAATACCTACAGGTATACCTCGTCCATCGTCGCAAACAGTAATGGAATTATCTTTATTTATGGTTACTTCGATATTTTTACAATACCCAGCAAGCGCTTCATCGACAGAGTTATCCACTATCTCATATACCAGATGATGAAGACCTCTGGCAGAAGTACTACCTATATACATACCGGGTCTTCTTCTTACAGCTTCAAGACCTTCAAGTACTTGTATTTGTTCAGCATCGTAATTATTATCCATGTTGTTCCTCCATTTTACTTCCTGGTTACTATACCATTTGTTACATTATATACATTGTTAATAACTATCTGTTCTTTTATAAAATCATCATACCCTGTACAGGTAATAATCGTCTGGATATCCCTTATCTCCTCTATCAGAGCCTGTCTCCTGCTGCTGTCGAGCTCTGACATGACATCATCCAACAGCAATATCGGATTATCTCTAATAATTTTCTTTACCAGCTGTATCTCCGCCATCTTTAAGGATAATGCAATAGTTCTCTGCTGTCCCTGTGAACCATATTTTCTGGCATCCATACCATTTACCATAAATATGACGTCATCTCTATGAGGTCCCGTCTGTGTACTACAATAATTTAAATCCTTATCCAATCTGTCATTTAAGGTTTTTTCAAAATCCTCTGTCTCTACATTCTTATCATACACTATGACCAGACTCTCTTTACCGGAGGTCAGCTTTTTATGTATATCCTTGATAATTTCATTGAGCATATCTATGAAATTATTTCTCTCATTTATGATTTTACTTCCAAAATCTACGAGCTGCTTATTCCATACGTCAAGCGTATCTGACAGACCTTTGTTATAAATAAGTTGTTTTAATAAATTATTTCTCTGATTAAGTACCTTATGGTAAGATGACAAATTTTGATAGTATAATCTGCTAATCTGACACAGTTCCAAATCAAGAAATCTTCTTCTTTCTGAAGGACCATTTTTTATAATAGCCAAATCCTCAGGCGAGAAAAAAATCACATTTAATAAACCAAACAACTCTGTACTTCTTCTGATTGGTATAGAATCAATAGCAATTCCTTTGTTTTTGTTTTTTCTCAGATGCATATCAATTCTATGAGTATTATCACTTTTTTTGATGTAAAGCTTTATATGAGCTTCGTCCTCATTTATTTTGATTATCTCTCTATCCTTACTGCCTCTGTGTGATTTGGTAGTTGCTGCCATGTATAAGGCTTCCAGTATATTTGTTTTTCCCTGAGCATTATCTCCATACAATATATTTGTATTTTTATCAAAACTCATATTTAGTTCATTGTAATTTCTATAATTGTTTAGCTGCAATGACTCGATATACATGATTACACCGGCTTATTTTTGAATACTGATTTTATCTCCGTCAAACTCTACTTCATCACCATCATAAAGCTTCCTGCCTCTCCTGGTTTCCGTTTCTCCATTTACCAAAACCAGACCCTGCAGTATATATTCTTTTGCTTCTACTCCGGATTCAACTAATCCTGCCGCCTTAAGCGCCTGTCCCAGTTTAATAAAATCCTCTCTCAATTTTATTATTTCCATATTTTTCCTCTGTTAATCAAATAGCCTCACTGATACTCATCGGAAGAATCAGATATGTATATGAATTTTCTTCGTCCTTTATGATACATGGAGACTTGGAATTATTGAGATAGATATTTATCACATCATCATCTATAACTCTGATTGCATCCATCAAAAACTTTGGATTAAATCCTATAATAATATTATTTCCTTCCTTTGTTATATCTATCTCTTCTCTCATGGTACCCATCAGAGAATCTATCTTCAGCTGTAATGTACTATCCTCGATCATCAGCTTTATAGGTTTTTTATCCGAATCTTTTATCAAAAGAGAAGCTCTGGCTATACAATCCAAAAATTCCTTTTTTCTAATCTGAACCTTTATCTGATAATCCACGGACAGCATATGACTTATCCTGAAATATTCTCCCTCTATCAAACGGGACACAACCCTTGTATTATCAAACTCAAATAATATATTGTTATCCGTGAAATAGATATTTACATCATCATCTACTCCTCCTGATATAATCTTACTTATATCATTGAGAGTTTTTCCCGGTACTACAACCTTTATATCGCTATTATCTCCCTTGAGCTCTACATTTCTGATAGATATCCTGTGTCCGTCAAGAGATACCACACTCAGTTTGTTATTATTTATCTCAAACAACTCACCTGTCATAAGCTTATTATTTTCATTATCTGAGATAGAAAAAATAGTCTGACTTATAATTTCCTTGAGAGTAAACTGTGAAATGGTAATAGACTTATTTTTTTCTACCGACGGAAGTCCTGAGAAATCATCTCCATCCTTACCGGAAATATTATGATATTCTGTCTTTTCACATTTGATGGTAGTTTTATAATTTTCATCCGTCTCTATAAATACTTCACTGTCAGGCATAGCTCTTACTATATCAAATAAAAGCTTTGCCTCTATAGCTATTTTTCCGTTTTCTATGATATTTCCTTCTACATAGCTTTCTATACCTATCTCCATATCATTTGCAGTAAGCTTGATACTTCCATCATTTGCTTCAATAAGTATACATGAAAGTATAGGATGAGTAGTTTTTGATGAAACTGCCTTTGATACTATATTGATACACTGAAGCAGCTTGCTTTTCATACATGAAATTTTCATATGGTTGATAACTCCTTTCGTAGGGGAGAACTAACATACTAATTAATATTTTTTTTAGTAGTAATAGTAGTAGTGCTCTTATAAATGTTGAAAAATGATTTAACCCGCAAAAAATAAGAATTTTTATTTATCTTTTGGGTGTTAATAATAAAAAAATTAGTGTTATTAAATTTAAGGTTATACACATCTGTCTCAAGTGATAAAAATTATGAACCAATCACAAAAAAATGTATAATAACAGATTATTAACAGATTAATAGTGATTATGTTACGGTAATGTTATATTTACCCTTCAGGGTTTAACTTCTTTATTATAACGTTGACCGTATTTGAAAAATCAGGATCCGTCTCAATCTTGTTTTTTACCTTATTTACATTACTGATAACTGTCGTATGGTCCTTTCCTCCAAAGTATTCTCCTATGGTTTTAAGTCCCTTATCAGTATATTTACGGCACAGATACATGGCTATCTGTCTGGCATTTGCCACTTCCTTAACACGCTTGGCTGATTTCATATCGTCAACTGAGATATTAAGGTGTTCGGATACGGTATTTATAATTAAATCCGGTGTGATAGGATGATTGGAATTTTTATCAATCAAATCCTTTAATATATCCTTTGCAAAGTCTACATCTATCTGTACGTTTATGTTTGCCAGTCTGGAATAGACGCTCAGCTTGTTGAGGGCTCCTTCGAGTTCTCTTACATTATAAGTAATATTTGAAGCAATATATTGGAATACCTCTTCGCTTATGCCCGTCAGTCCGTCCATCTCGGCTTTGGTCTTTAGGATAGCCATCCTGGTTTCATAGTCAGGAGCATGTATATCTATAGGAAGTCCCCATTCAAAACGTGAAAGAAAACGTTGCTCTAATGCTTTCATCTCCTTCGGAGGTTTATCTGAAGTCAGGATAATCTGCTTTCCTGCGGCGTGCAGGCTGTTAAATGTATCAAAAAACTCCAGCTGAGTATTTTCCTTACCTATAAGATATTGAACATCATCTATGATAAGTACATCTATATTTCTGTATTTATCTCTGAATCGGTCTGTTTTGTGATCTCTTATGGCGTCTATTATTTCATTTGTAAACTGCTCTGAAGGAACATAAAGAACCTTCATGTCACGGTTATTTTGTATGATATAATGAGCGATAGACTGAATAAGGTGAGTCTTGCCAAGTCCTGGACCTCCATAAATAAAAAGAGGATTGAAATTTGGCTGACCCGGAGATTCAGCTACTGCCAGGCAGGTGGCATGAGCCAGCTTGTTACTTTCTCCTACTATAAATGTATCAAATGTATATTTTGGGTTTAGGTTACTTTTTATGACTGCATCCTTGTAGTGATCGTCAGTAGGTGCTGTATTTTTGTTTTTATTTGGAAGCTTCAGGTTCTCTTCCAGTTCAATTATTATATTTATCTCATCATCCTGAAGAACCTCTCTGATAGTAGTAACCAGATAAATGTCATACATCTTCTTTTTGAGAAATTCAATGAAACGCTGATCAAATTCATTACTAAGGGTGAAGTAAATAGTTTTATCTTTTATATCGTAAAGAGTAAGGGGTTTTATCCATGTAGTAACTACGATATGGGATAATCCATGTTCAGTCTCTAATATAGAAAGTATTTCATCCCATTTGGATAGTATCAATTCCTTCATCTTATTTGCTTACATCCTTTCGTAAAAATAGTTATAAAAACGCAAAGTCTCACGTATCTATATGATATAACAAAATGGCTTTTTTTTCAAGCTAAAAGGGCAAATATGTAAGATATATAAAAAAGTGATTATGTTAAGTAAATACTTCTTTACGGACAAGATAAAATAACATAACAAAACCTTTATTTATCTGGAATTTGGAAAATTATAAACATCAATTATCAAAGTTATCCACAACTTATAAACAATTTGTGGATAAAATTATGTTAATTAAGAATTATAAATTTTCATTTAACTGATAAAAAGTGATTTTTATTTCATAATACTACATTTTGTGGTCAAAAAAATCAGGACAACAATTTTTAAAATTTTAAATAATCACATTTTTCAAAGTAAGCTAGTTTTTCTTGATTTTACGGTATTTTCTCAAAAAAATGCTTGACCTTAAACCCGTATTTCTTTATAATAGGCAAGGAATTTTATTGTATAGGAGGTGTGTAAAAATGAAGATGACTTTCCAGCCAAATAAGAGAAAGAGATCAAAGGTTCATGGTTTCAGAAAGAGAATGAGCACTGCAAATGGCAGAAAAGTATTGGCCGCTAGAAGAGCTAAGGGAAGAAAAAAATTATCAGCATAAGGTCACAGGTTTGTGACCTTTTGTATTCTCTAATTTTTATTTTGATTTGGTGGTTATAAAATGAAAAATATCATTTCATTAAAAAACAGCAGAGAGTTTGGCCGGGTGTATAACACCAAAGATTCTGTGGCTAATAAATATCTTGTGATGTATCTGAGAGCCAACAGCTTGGAATACAATAGAATTGGAATCTCTGTTAGTAAAAAAGTTGGGAATAGTGTGGTAAGACACAGGGTAACCAGATTAATTAGAGAAGCTTATCGATTAAACAGAGAAAATATTCGTACAGGCTATGATATAGTATTTATAGGAAGACCGGCAGCTGTCGATAAAAAGTACAGTGATATAGAAAGTGCCATGATGCATTTATTTCATCTGAAAAGGTTAGAGGCATAGCAGCAGGAGTTATCTATGAGAAGAGTTTTTATTCGTTTAATCAGATTTTATCAGAGGTATCTGTCTCCATTAAAGAGACATGGTACCTGCAAGTATTTTCCTACATGTTCACAGTATGCCATAGAAGCCCTTGAAAAATATGGAGTTATAAAAGGAGGCTTTTTGGCAGTCTGGAGGATACTTAGATGTAATCCTTTTTCAAAAGGAGGATACGATCCGGTTCCATAAAGGAGGACAATATGTTTTTAACTGTTGAAGATGGTCTTATATTAGGACCTATCTGCTGGTTGTTCGGAAATATATTTGAACTGATGTATAAGGTAGTTCAGATTATTACTCCCGGCGACGTAGCAAACCTTAGTATCTGCGTTATTTTATTTACTATATTTATAAGAGGGTGCCTTTTCCCTATAAATTTCAAGCAGCAGAAATCATCTAAGGTAATGAGGGCTATACAGCCTGAGATAAACAAGGCAACAAAGAAGTATAACAATAAAACAGACCAGGAATCTCTTATGAAAAAGCAGGAGATAACCTCAAAAATACAGAAAAAGTATGGTGTGAGCATGACAGCGGGTTGTCTGCCGGCTTTGATCCAGCTTCCTATATTTTATGGTCTGTACAGAGTTATCCAGAACATACCTGCATATGTTGCTTCCATATATGATAAGTATGAGTTTGTAGTAAATCAAATGAAGAATGCTACGATAAATACTGATATGGTAAAGACCTTGAGTGATTATGATCCGGATAAGGCTTACACATATGTGGATATCGTCAATTCCATAGCCTCTGACAGCGAAGGAAAGGTATCAACAGCCATGTCTGCGGCATCAAATATGATGAAGGCCGTAGATGATAATGGAGCTGTTATTAATAATAAGGTAATAGACGTACTGGATAAAATATCACAGCATGACTGGAACCAGCTCATGACGATGTTTGATTTTGGTTCAGAAACTGATAAGGTAAATACCTACGTAGGTCAGTTTGAGACCATGAATAAGTTTTTATTTGGTCTGAATATAGCTGATGCACCGGGACTTAAGCTTTCAGTAGCGCTTATAGTTCCTATACTTTCCGCAGTACTTCAGTTTATATCCTCAAGGATATCACAGAAGGCTACGGCAAACACGGCAGATCCGACACAGAAGCAGGCAAACAGCATGATGAATACGATGACTGTTTTTATGCCTATCATGTCATTATTTATCTGTATCAGCCTCCCTATAGCGATAGGCTTATACTGGATTATGGGTTCTGTGATTGCTATCGTATCACAGCTTATTATCAACAGATACTATAGCACCTGCGACATGGATGCGGTTCTAAAGAAGTGTATGATAAAGGCAGAGAAAAAGCAGGCCAAGAAGGAAGCAAAGCATCCGGGTAAAAAGTCATTCTATGAGAGAATGATGGATGCTCAAAATGGAAATGTAAGTACAGACAGCAGTCAGTCAGAAAATATTAATAAGATGGCTGTTTCCAGACTAAAGAGCTATAATAATCCTACTGTAGACGAGGTAAAGCATACAACAAATACTACTAAATATAAAGAAGGAAGTCTGGGAGCAAAAGCAAATATTATGCTGAAATATCAGAATAATAGTAGTAAGGATGGAGGAAAAAAATAATGGAGTATGTAGAATTTAAGGGAAGAACTTTAGATGAAGCTCTCACACAGGCATCCATTTCCATAGGATGTGCCAGCACGGACTTGGATTATGAGGTGGTCAGTGAAGGAAATAAGGGCTTTTTGGGACTTATAGGATCTAAGCTTTATATCATAAAGGCAAAGAAGAAGGAATCATTCCTCGATGACGTGCAGGAGTATCTGGACAATCTGTTTAGAGCTATGCAGATTGAGGCAAAGGTTTCTATAGATTTCGATGAGACAGAAAATGTTATGAATATTGATGTCGAAGGACCTGAGATGGGCATATTGATAGGTAAGAGAGGACAGACACTGGATGCTTTGCAGTATCTTATCAGCTTATTTGTAAATAAGAAGAGTGAAAATTATATCAGGGTTAAGCTCGATACTGAAAACTACAGAGCCAGAAGAAAGGAAACTCTTGAAAACCTTGCAAAGAACATTGCATTCAAGGTAAAGAGAACTAAGCGCTCATTTGCTTTGGAGCCAATGAATCCATATGAGAGAAGAATCATACACTCTACTCTTCAGAATGATAAGTTTGTAGCTACAAAGAGTGAAGGCGAAGAGCCATACAGAAAGGTAGTTGTATATCTGAAGAAATATGACAGAGGTAATAAAAATAATTATCGCAATCAGGATAGAGATAAGTAATTTATTACAGGTTATATAAAAAGTAAGTGCCGCAATATAATGTAATGCATTATTTTGCGGCATTTTCAGAAAAGAGGCATAAATGTTTGTAAATGATACTATTGCTGCCATTGCTACCGGCATGGGTGGCGCCGGTGTAGGAATAATCAGAATAAGCGGCAGGGATGCGATAGAAACAGCAAATAAGGTCTTCCTGCCGGCGAATAAAAATAAATCGGTTAAATCTATGAAATCATACACGGCAGCATTTGGTCATGTGATGGATGGCGGGCAGGTCGTAGATGAGGGAATATTGCTGGTAATGAGGGCACCCTCCACCTATACGCGTGAGGATGTCTGTGAGTTGCAATGTCATGGCGGAGTGAAGGTTTTAAGGAATGTGCTGGACGTCGTATTGAAAAACGGGGCCAGGGCAGCGGAGCCCGGTGAATTTACCAAGAGGGCGTTTTTAAACGGGCGTATAGATATGTCACAGGCGGAATCGGTAATGGATCTGATTAATGCAAAAAACGATTTTGCGGTTAAGTCATCTCTGATGCAGCTGCGTGGAGATTTGAAGGAAAAGATAGCAGCTTTAAGGGAAACCATCCTATATAATACAGCATTTATTGAGTCGGCATTAGACGACCCTGAGCATTACAGTCTCGATGGTTATCCACAGAAATTAAGAGAAATAGTGGATAAAATGCTACAAGATGTGGATAATTTGTTAAAAACCTATGAGAACGGAAGGCGCCTGAATGAGGGCATAAATACAGTAATTATAGGAAAGCCAAATGCAGGAAAATCCTCATTTTTGAATGTTTTGTTGGGTGAGGAGCGTGCCATAGTAACGGACGTGGCGGGGACTACCAGAGATACTCTGGAGGAAGTTATCAACATAAACGGCATAATGTTAAATATCGTGGATACCGCAGGCATACGAAGCACGGATGATGTGGTTGAAAAAATAGGTGTAGAGAAGGCGTTGACATTTGTGGATAACGCGGATTTGGTGCTCTATGTCATAGATGGTTCGGTGGAGCTGGATGATAATGATTATCAGATAATAAGCCATATACAGGATAAGAAGGTAATAGGTCTTATCAATAAATCGGATAAAGACGTGATAGTGGATAAAATGTGGATAAATAGTAATATTCATGGGGAAATCATTGAGATATCCGCAAAAAATAAAACGGGCATGGACAGCTTTTATAATGTACTAAACAGTATGTTTTTTTCCGGAGAATTGCGATATAATAATCAGTTGTATATAACGAACGCCAGACACAGGGACGAGCTGAGCTTTGTGAAAGACAGCCTGACAAAGGTTATAGAGAGTATAGATATGGGTATGGAGGAAGATTTCTACTCCATAGATTTGATGGATGCTTATGAACATCTGGGACTTATTATAGGAGAAACGGCTCGGGACGATCTGGCTGATAAGATATTTAAGGAATTTTGTATGGGCAAGTAGAAGGAGAATAAAAATGCCATTTGTAGAAGAAGATTATGACGTGGTCGTAGTAGGAGCAGGTCATGCCGGGTGTGAAGCTGCACTTGCTGCTGCAAGACTTGGTATGAATACGATTATCTTTACGGTAAGTATGGATAGTATAGCTATGATGCCATGTAATCCTAATGTGGGCGGAAGCTCAAAGGGGCATCTCGTAAGGGAGATAGACGCATTAGGCGGCGAGATGGGAAAAAATATCGATAAAACCTACATACAGTCCAAGATGCTCAATAAGTCAAAGGGTCCGGCAGTGCATTCTCTGAGAGCCCAGGCAGACAAAGGAAATTATTCGAGGCAGATGAAGTATACCCTCGAAAGAACTGAAAATCTTACGTTGAGACAGGCCGAGGTGTCGGAGCTTATCATAGAGGATGGAGAGATAAAGGGTGTGAAAACCGTATCAGGAGCCTGCTACCATGCCAGGGCTGTCATACTTTGTACGGGTACATATCTGAAGGCGAGATGTATCTTTGGAGAGGTGGTAAACCATACGGGACCAAATGGTCTTATGGCGGCTAACCATTTGTCACAGTCTATGGCAGAAAATGGTATAGATATCAGAAGATTTAAGACGGGTACTCCGGCAAGACTGGATAAGAGAACGATTGATTTCTCTCAAATGGAGGAACAAAAGGGCGATGAAAAAATAGTTCCGTTTTCATTTACAAACAGCGCGGAGGATATAGCCAGAGAACAGATTTCATGTTGGCTGTGTTATACAAATGATGAGACCCATGAGATTATAAGGGAAAATATAGACAGGTCACCTCTTTTTTCAGGTGTAATCGAGGGCACGGGTCCACGCTACTGTCCTTCCATAGAGGATAAGGTCATGAAGTTTCCTGAAAAGAACAGACACCAGATATTTATCGAGCCGGAGGGCGAATATACAAATGAAATGTATATGGGAGGCATGTCAAGCTCTCTGCCTGAGGACGTCCAGTATGCCATGATACATAGTATGAAGGGTCTGGAGCATGCACGGATAGTCCGTAACGCCTATGCCATAGAATATGACTGTATAAGCGCCGTGGACCTGAAGGCGACGCTGGAATTTAAAGCAATCAGCGGTTTATATGGCGCAGGCCAGTTAAATGGCAGCTCGGGCTACGAGGAGGCTGCCGCACAGGGACTTATGGCGGGTATCAATGCAGCGATGAAGATACTCGGCAGAGAATCGGTGGTGCTTGACAGATCAGAAGGCTATATAGGAGTGTTAATCGACGATCTGGTGACAAAGGAGACGCAGGAGCCATATAGGATGATGACATCTAGAGCAGAATACAGACTATTGCTGAGACAGGATAATGCCGATCTCCGTCTCACCGAAACCGGATACAGGATAGGTCTTATAGACGAGGAAAGATATAAGGCATTTTGCGTTAAAAGAGACAGCATAAATGCAGAGATAGAAAGACTCAAAGCGACGGTAATAGGCGGTACGGCCAAGGTTCAGGAATTTTTGGTATCCATGGGAAGTACGGAGTTAAAAACTGCCGTAAGCCTTGCGGAATTAATCAGGAGGCCGGAGCTTTCATATGAGCTGATAGAGCCTGTGGATCCTGGCAGAGAGCCTTTATCTCAGGATGTCGTAGATCAGATAAATATATCCATAAAATACGAAGGCTATATAGAGAGACAGATGCAGCAGGTGGAGCAGTTTAAAAAGCTTGAGGAAAGAAAGATCCCGGAGGATTTGGACTATATGCAGATAGATAATCTCCGTATAGAGGCAAGACAGAAGCTGAACCGTTTCAAGCCGGACAATATAGGACAGGCATCAAGGATATCGGGCGTATCTCCTGCGGATATATCGGTACTGTTGGTTTATCTGAAGAGCAGAAAGGAAAGAAAATAATGGCGAATATGGATTTGCTCGCTGACCTGGTAAGGGGATATGGTATAGAGCTGAATGATCATCAGCTGGAACAATTTGATACCTTTTATCAGATGCTTGTGAAATGGAATGAAAAAATGAACCTGACCGCCATCACGGACAGGGAGCAGGTAATATATAAGCACTTTGCGGATAGTCTGATGCTTGCAAAATATGCCAGACTTGATGAGCCTCTTAACATAATCGATGTAGGTACGGGAGCGGGATTTCCCGGCATACCGTTGAAGCTCGCATTTCCGGGACTAAAGGTTACGCTGATGGATTCACTGGTCAAAAGGCTTAAATATCTGGATGCCGTCATAGACGAGCTGGGACTTGAAGATATAGCTACAGTTCATGGCAGAGCTGAGGATCTGGGACGCGATGAAGGATATAGGGAAGTCTATGATATCGCCCTCTCAAGGGCTGTGGCAAATCTGACCATGCTCTCTGAATATTGCGTGCCATTTGTAAAAGAAAAGGGGTTATTTATCTCATATAAGGGCGGAAGCTGCGATGAAGAGATAAAGGCTTCCAAGAAAATGATACGGACGCTTGGAGGCAGGATAGAAAATATATTCCAGGCGGAGCTTGATATGGAGGGTGATGAAAAAATCAGCAGGAGCTTCATATTTATCAGAAAGGATGAGAAAACTCCTGACAAATATCCGCGGAGACCGGCAGCAATAAAGAAGCACAGCTAAATTTTGAGCTGTGCTTCTTTTATTTATGCCTGACGGATTTTTCTATTTTTGGAATGACGTTTTTCTTTCCTATGCTGTCTGATGTCTGCCTGTTTCTGATAAATGGCTTCTATGCCTGCCTTATCTATCGGTTTAAATGTTTTTATAACATAATACTTACCATCCGCAGCAGGCTTAAATTTTATCTTGCCACAGAAATTTCCATGTCTCCAGCATTTTCCAACGCAGAGATAGGAGGAGGTGCTGTTAGAAAACCATTTAATCTTTTTCGTTATTTTTTTGTTGCATTTGTAGCATCTGACATCTGATACGTTTTTGTCGCTCATAGCCGCCTGCTTACTGCTAAAGGCGCGCGTTATATATTCATACTGGTTATTATGGATAGCCTCGATTTCCTCATCCTTGTCAGCCGGGTAGTGATACAGGTCAAAGCAGTAAAGCTCTTTTATATTTTTGGGATTAATCGCCTTCATAACCAGGGCTGTATATCTCGCATCATTTAAAGCAGAATGAAAGGGTTCTGTTTCGGGGATGCTTAAGCTTGTTACGGCACTTTCCAGCTTACAGCTCACATGAGTGTCTGCGGATTTTGTTATGTCCGCATATATCTGCTGCAGGTTTATGTACTTGAGAGGTCTCGGAAATCTATTCATATAATAGAAATCCATATTTGTCTGCAATTCGGTCAGATCCATATTACCCCAGGTGCAAAACATGTAATCTTCGCCGCACCACTCGAGAAATTCGATACAAACCTCTTTGAAGCCTCTGCCCTTTTCAAAATCTTTTTCTGTATAGTTGAGGATAGTTCTAATCTTTGAATGTAGTCTTTTATAAATTCTGGGTTTAATCAAGCTTGAATATTCATCTATGATTTTATAATTTTTGTCTACCTTAACTGCCCCAATTTCAATGATTTCAAATGGCATACGAGGATGCTCGCCTAAATGACCATTATAGCTTTGATTCCACTCAAGATCCATAACAATATAGTTCATACCTGAGTCCTTTCAGCTTGTCTTAATGTAATGCACCTGGCGGGATTCGAACCCACGGCCTTCCGCTTAGGAGGCGGACGCTCTATCCTGCTGAGCTACAGATGCCGATGATGAAAATATATGGCGTGTCCCAAATGCTCACGCTTTTATATAATACCACTTAATAAGGGGTTTAGTCAAATTGTAATGCGTCCCTGAAGCCATATTTCTCCCTTAAACCTCCTGCCGACGGCAGGTTCTCCGAGTAAATCCTTTTGATTTATGGCTAGCTTCATCATAATATCGTTTGTTTCGATATCCATCACATATACCTTTTCTCCGGAAAGGGTATTTTCCCTTAGGTCGCAGGAAAGTATATTTGCTATGACTGAATAGTGCTCGGTCTCTATACCATATGGCATAAAGCTGGAGGAAACGATGGAGAGTACATCCTCTTTTTTGATACGTCTCCTGAGTATGGCATACATATCCATATCCTTGAGCGTGAGGCTTTCCATAGCAGCGTCCTCGCCGCGTTTTACTGCATTTATGAGCTTTCTCCGGGAAGACTCAACCACATGAGTTTCGGAAATCGTTTTTTCCGGAGCAAGATCCAGTATTACCTTGCCACCCGCAGACAAAGCCGCGAGATAAGCATGGTCGGCATAGAGTATCGGTTTATTCATCCAGAGAGCCTGCGCATATTCGCTGATATTTTGCAGGAAAAATATCAGAGCCATACCCAGATTCAGGTCATCACTTACTCCAGCGTAGGCTTCCTTATCTCCATGCTTTTCGATGGAGATATAGTCCTGATAGGTTATAACGTCTGATTTCAAATATGGAAAATAGTGCTCTATCGACACGCTGCCGTCAGGCGCACTCTCTCCGACCAATGAGATGCCAAAGCCGTCCCCAAAGTCCTTATCCAGCTGTATAATTTGAGTGTCAGCGCTGACATTATAGATGCTTCTTTTGGTAGGAGCGGCGAGCACCCGTTTATATACGGGCTCAAGCAGCCGTCGATTTTTTATCTCACTAAATCCTATAGCTCTGAGAAAACTATGCATATTTGCACCTCTATATCTTTTCGAGTATTTCCTTGCCACCCATATATGGACGAAGTTTTTCAGGGATTCTCACTGTTCCGTCAGCCTGCAGATTATTTTCCAGAAATGCGATAAGCATTCTAGGTGGTGCAACTACGGTATTATTTAAGGTGTGAGCGAGATACTTTGATTTATCTGCGCCCTTTACACGTATCTGCAGTCTCCTTGCCTGTGCGTCTCCGAGGTTAGAACAGCTTCCGACCTCAAAATATTTCTTTTGACGTGGAGACCATGCTTCTACGTCTATGGATTTGACCTTCAGATCGGCTAGGTCTCCGGAGCAGCACTCGAGTGTTCTGACAGGAATATCCAGGCTTCTAAAGAGGTCGACTGTATTTTGCCATAATTTGTCGAACCACATGCTGCTGTCCTCCGGCTTACATACGACTATCATCTCCTGCTTTTCGAACTGGTGGATACGATACACGCCTCTTTCCTCTATGCCGTGGGCACCCTTTTCCTTACGGAAGCAAGGGGAATAACTGGTAAGAGTCTTTGGGAGCTCCTCCTCAGGGATTATGGTATCGATAAACTTGCCTATCATGGAGTGCTCGGAGGTTCCGATAAGATATAAATCCTCTCCTTCGATCTTGTACATCATAGCGTCCATCTCTGCAAAGCTCATAACTCCGGTAACAACGTTGCTTCTTATCATAAATGGCGGTACACAGTAGGTAAAGCCTCTGTCTATCATGAAATCTCTGGCATAAGAGATAACTGCGGAATGAAGTCTGGCAATGTCACCCATCAGATAATAAAATCCATTTCCTGCTACCTTTCTGGCAGAATCGAGATCCAGACCCCCCAGAGCTTCCATGATTTCTGAATGATAAGGAATCTCAAAATCAGGAACTACAGGCTCACCATATTTCTGAACTTCAACATTTTCACTATCATCTCTGCCGATAGGAACGGACGGGTCTATGATATTTGGTATGATCATCATTATCTTTTTGATTTTTTCCTGAAGCTCAGTCTCCATGCCAGAAAGCTCATTGAGGCGTTCTGCCTGCTCGGTAACCAGCTTTTTAACCTCATCAGCTTCTTCCTTCTTGCCCTGCGCCATAAGTGCGCCGATTTGCTTTGATATCTTGTTCCTGTTTGCGCGAAGGTCATCAGCCTCCTTCTGGGTCGCTCTGGCCTTTGCATCAAGCTCTATAACCTCATCTACCAGGGGCAGCTTCTCATCCTGAAATTTATTCTTAATATTTTGCTTTACCACATCAGGGTTTTCTCTCAAAAATCTTATATCTAACATGTTAGACCTCCACAGTTTATTTTTGGTTATTTGTTATTCTATTACTAATCAGTTAATTCTGCAATTTCTTCTTCTACGGTTTTTGCTCTCTCTATGGCTTCCTTTTCTTCCTCAGATAAAGGCACATACGACTCGCCATGTATCAGCTCCTTCGCATATGCAAAACAGCCCTCTCTCGAGTGCATGCAATTGAGTACGACACCGTTATTTTTTGAATCGAGCAGTACAAGAGCAAAGCTCAGGCTGCCGCCCATTCCTTCAAATGCGTCATACTTTACCAGACCTACCTTCTTGATACTGGAGCTCACATCCTCCTGCATTTCCTTATGCTCCCTTGTGAGCCGTATTGAATTATTTTTTACGGTATCTATCTCGCCAAATCTCTTCATTATAATCTCCTCGAGATCGGCGCCGGTAGTTCCGCTTAAAAGTCGGTGTATCTCTTTGTTCCGCGCCTTTACGCTCGACATGAGATAAAAGACCAGAGCAAATAATATTATGATTAATATAAGCAGAACTATAAGAATTATTGCAGGGTCAATGCCTATCTTATCTAATATACTGCTGTTCATTGTACTACATTGGTTCCTTTCTATTTGTAATTTATAGAGAATAGCATATCTGTTATACGTTCCAGCTCGTCCTGTGAGAAATAATCTATCTCTATCTTACCCTTGTTGTTGCTTTTTGCTTTTATAGAAATCTTTGCACCAAGAGCATCCTTTAGCCTCTTTTCTATGTCCTTATAAATATCGGCATGAGATATGGCTGACGATTCTCCTGATGATTTGCCGTCTTTTGCACCGCTTAAAAGCTTCTTGACGTATAGCTCTGTTTCGCGGACGCTCATCTTTCTGTCAAATATGATGGTGGCAGCCTCGTATTGCAGCTCGGGGTCCTCTATAGGAATCAGAGCACGGGCATGTCCGGTGCTGAGCATATCATCTATTACCATCTGACGAACCTTATCTGTTAGCTTCAAAAGCCTCAGCGAGTTTGTAATCGTAGAACGGTTTTTTGAAACAATTTCTGCTACCTCGTCCTGCTTTAGGTTGTACTCATTTATCAGCTGTTCATATGCCAGCGCTTCCTCTATAGGATTCAGGTCTTCCCTTTGTATATTTTCTATAAGAGAGATTTCCATTATCTGGCGGTCTGTATAATTGCGGATTACTACAGGTATTTCCTTTACACCGGCTATCCTTGCTGCACGCCATCTGCGCTCGCCGGCGATTATCTCATACATTCTGCCTTTTTTCGTAACAATGATAGGCTCAAGCACGCCATATTGCTTTATTGATTCGGCTAATTCCTGTATAGCGTCCTCATCAAACTGCTTTCTTGGCTGGGATTTGTTTGGTTCTATCTGGGTTATTTTGAGCGTTTGCTCTACTTCCTTTATAACCTCTTTAGTTACGGTTTTTGTAACTGTTTTTGGTTCGGTTGTTTTTTTGGTGCTGGATTTTGCATTTCCTACCTCGCCGGTAGGGATTAAATCATTTAATCCTTTTCCAAGTCCTCTTTTCTGAGCCATTTGCATTGTCCTTTCTATGAATTATAATAATCATTTTCGATTACTTCATCTGCAAGCATGCGGTAATGCTCGGCACCCGTGGAATGACTGTCATATTCTATGATGGGCATGCCGTAGCTTGGAGCTTCCGCCAGTCTTACGTTTCTTGGTATCACGGTCTTATATATGTTTTGCTTTAGATTTTCTTTTACATTTTCCACTACCTGTAAGGATAGGTTTGTCCTGGAATCGAACATCGTGAACACCACACCTTCTATGGTTAGAGTGCGATTCAGCTTCTTTCTGATTAGATTTACTGTATATATCAATTGTGATAATCCATCTAATGCAAAAAATTCGCACTGTATCGGGACTAATACTGTATTTGCTGCGGTTAGGGCATTGACTGTAAGCATGCCGAGAGCGGGCGGACAATCTATGATAATATAGTCAAACTTCTTTTTTATCTGCTTCGTATGCTCCTTCAGTATGTTCTGCATCTTTTCCATGCCTACAAATTCGACCTCTGCACCAGCCAATTCTCTATTTGCCGGTATCAGATTTAGATTAGGATATACGTTTATCAGCATGCATTCACCGATATTGCATTCATCTCTCATTAAATCATAAACCGTACAGTCCAACTCATTTTTGTCTATGCCAAGGCCGGTAGTCAGGTTCCCTTGTGGATCCATGTCGATTGCAAGGACTTTTTTGCCTTTTTCCGCCAGACAGGCAGCCAAATTAATCGCAGTAGTGGTCTTGCCTACACCACCCTTTTGGTTAGCTACAGCTATTATTCTTCCCACAATAAACCTCCTTGTACTCCATGTTTCACATGAAACATTTCCTCAAACAATGTGTTTCACACATATAATGTTTCACATGAAACATCCATTTATATGAGCCGAACATATTATAACACTAAATGAATGTATATGCCACAGTGAAATAAAAAATATTGCTATATTTATTATAAAGGGATGCGTGGTGTATGAAAATGCAAGCCTTGGGGTGCAGTTTCTTTGTGAAGATAGCGAGGCATGACCTGAGGAGGGACCCAGCGAAGCTGGGAGGAGTCCTGAGGTCTCATGTTGCCTCTGACAAGGGCGAATTTGCGCTTAGAGCCCGAGTAGACAAGCGCATGCGAGTAGAAAACGCAGCGTGTCACAAGAACTGTATCTCCAAGGCTTGTGGCATAAAGAAAACGCAGCGTGTTTCCTACATAGCCTCCGGGGCATCTATACCGAGGAGGTTTAATGCTTCCTTGATGGTTTTCTTTGTAAGGTAGGTAAGCATCACACGTGTGTTTCGTATATTCTTTTCTGGAACGTTGATACGTGTAGAATTATAAAATTTATTGAATGCCTGAGCTACATCAACTGCAAATCTTGCAACTATAGAAGGCTCATATTTTTCTGCGGCATCACTGACCACCTTCGGGAAGCGGGAGATAGTCTTTAGTAAATCCATGGCATCGGCATCCGTTGCTACGGAATAATCTATAGGCATGTCAGGATCAAAGTCTTCAGCGAGACGGACTACGCTGGAGCATCTGGCATGTGTATATTGCACATATGGGCCGGTCTCCCCATCAAAGTTTAATACCTTATCCCAGCTAAAGGATACATCCTTGATCCTCTGGTTATACAGGTCGTTAAAGAGTACAGAGCCAACACCGACTATTTTTGCTACATCCTCCTTGTTTGGAAGATTTGGGCTCTTTTCTTTTATGATGTCGAGACTCTTGTCTATGGCTTCACGAAGAATGTCCTCGGCATAAACTATATTTCCGTTTCTTGAGGAAAGCTTTGCGCCCTCCAGGCTTACCAGACCATATGGGATATGCACCAGCTCATCCTTTGCCCATTCATTTCCGAGCAGCTCAACTACCTTAAATACCTGGGCGAAGTGGAGCTTTTGTTCCTGACCAGTAACATACAGACACTTGGAAAAGTTATAGGTGGATTTGCGGTAGAAGATAGCGGCAAGGTCTCTGGTCGCATAGATAGAGCTGCCGTCCTTTTTTGTTACGATACATGGAGCCATGTCGTATTCGGAAAGGTCGACGATCATGGCA
>X287_Common_Brushtail__coassemble_49_pt1 | contig 23810 bp, 22 predicted proteins | sample X287_Common_Brushtail__metabat2_low_PE_009 | metagenome-assembled genome bin X287_Common_Brushtail
TTCTTTTGAAATTTCAGGGTCGTCATGTTGTTAATTTTTCAAGGTTCTGTTCTTGACCGGCGTTATGATATGTTATAACGGAGAAGGAGGGATTTGAACCCTCGCACCGATCTCTCGGCCTACTCCCTTTCCAGGGGAGCCCCTTCAACCGCTTGGGTACTTCTCCCGGTATCAAGCGCCTGAACTCTTCATTATCTTATGATGAAAAGCTAAGCGGAGAGAGAGGGATTCGAACCCTCGCGCCCTTTCGGACAAACGGTTTTCAAGACCGCCTCGTTATGACCACTTCGATATCTCTCCAGTCATATTCGTGTTGGTTTATATCGTTGGTCTCTCAACCAGCGACTTGTTCATTCTAGCACTCAAGGAATTTATTGTCAACAGATTTTTTTATTTTTTTGCATTTATTTTTTTGCGTGAAACCAGAAGGATTTCAGCCAATTTTAAGTCCTCCGGAGTGGTAACCTTTATGTTCTCATAGCTGCCATAAACCAGCTTGGTTTTCTCGCCGCCGAAACGTTCCGCTACCATTGTGTCATCTGTGATGCCTGCATGGTCGGATTCATACATTTTAGCATATGCATGAGCCAGCATATCCCTGTCAAAGCACTGGGGCGTCTGTATCTGCCATACATATCGTCTGTCAGGAGTGGAAACACTGCAGCCATCTGCATCTGAAATCTTTATCGTATCCTTCGCCGGCATCGCCACCGTAGCCGAGGCATACTCCTCCATGGCGCGAAGCAGCCTGTCAGTCATATCATCATCCACAAATGGTCTGGCGCCGTCATGTATCAACACATACTTTGCACCCTCCGTTTCCCGCAGGCCATTATATACAGAGTCAAATCTCTCCTTACCGCCGGACACTATCTCTGACACCTTGTCATATCCGTATTTTTCAACTATTTCTGTCCTGCAATAATCTATATCCTCTGCCGATGTGACCAGGATGATATCATCTACACGGCTTTCCTGAAACATCTGCAGCGCATGGCATATCAGAGGTCTGTCGCCTAATATCATAAACTGCTTCTTTTGGGAGCTGTTCATGCGGTTACCTTTTCCTGCCGCGAGAACTATCGCCGTTATCTTTTCTTCCGACATGTGAATATTCCTTATCTTTCTCCTAATTTCAGATTTGGCACTGCATTTAGATTGAGGCCGTGCCTTGTTCCCTTTATATATTCATAATAACCGGCTGCGCCTATCATCGCAGCGTTATCCGTGCATAATATGGGCTCAGGATAGTAGAGTGGTATTCCTTCTATGTCACAAGCTTCCTGCATAGATGTCCTGAGCGCAGAATTTGATGCGACACCGCCTGCAAGAGCCAGCTTGTTTATCCCATATTCCTTTACTGCATGGATGGCGTGCTCCGTCAGCACATCTGTCACCGAACGCTGAAATGAAGCTGCTATATCCGCGGGATTTATCTCCTCATCACGCATCTTTGCCTGGTTGATATAATTTAGGACTGCAGATTTTAACCCGCTAAAGCTGAAATCATATTCACTGTCCGCTACTTTTCCCCGAGGAAATGCTATTGCTTCCGGATTTCCTTCCTTTGCGAGCTTGTCGATTTTGGGACCGCCTGGATAGCCAAGTCCAATGGCACGCGCCACCTTATCAAAGGCTTCCCCTGCCGCGTCGTCTCTGGTTATACCGAGTATCTCAAATGAATCATAATCCGTGATTTTTACGAGATGCGTGTGACCGCCCGATACGACTAGGCAGATATATGGAGGCTCAAGTTCGGGATGAGATATATAATTTGCCGCTATATGCCCTTCTATATGGTGCACGCCTACCAATGGCAGATTTTTGGCATATGCGAGCGCCTTTGCCGCACCTACTCCAACTAACAGCGCACCTACCAGACCCGGTCCGTAGGTTACTGCAACTGCATCTATATCATCTAGTGTACAGGAAGCGCACTCTAACGCCTGTTTTATCACGGGAGTTATCTTTTCGATATGCTTTCTGGAGGCTATCTCCGGCACGACACCGCCGTATATGGTATGTATATCTATCTGGGAATATATAATATTTGACAGTACCCTCCTGCCGTTTTCGACTACGGCTGCTGCCGTTTCATCACAGGAGGATTCTATTGCAAGTATCTTTATGTCGCTTTGCGTCATTTCTGCTTCACTCCTCAAATCTCAGCACGGTTTCCATACGGTCTTTTCCCATCTGCGTATTTGGAAAAATCCTCTGCACCCTTTCCAGATATTGTTTCGGTTTTATAAGCGACGGACTGTAATGTGTCAGCCACATTTCCTTCGGCTGTGCCGCCCGTGCCATCTCAGCTGCTTCATACATGGTCATATGGCGATTTTCCTTTGCCTTGTCCAGCTTTTCATCCTCGCCATACATACCCTCACAGATAAATAAGTCCGAGGACTTCGCATATCTCGCTATAACCGGAAGCGGTCTGGTATCGGTGCAATATGTGAGTCTGATGCCCTTCCTTGGCGCACCCAAAACCATATCTGGAGTATACGTGCGTCCATCCATGGAGACTGTTTCTCCCTTTTGTAGCCTGCCCCACAGCTGAAGTGGGATATCGGCGGCTTTCGCGCGCTCTGGATCAAACTTTCCCGCACGGTCTATATTAAATGTATATCCGTAGCATGTGATGCTGTGATTTACCTTAAACGCATTCACTCTTATGCCACAAACCTCAAATTCTTCCTCATCCTCTTCAAGCTCACGATATTCTATCTCAAATGGCAGACCGGGTGCGATTACCCTCAAGGCATTTACCACATACTCCAGCCTCTTCGGACCAATCAGGATGAGCGGCTCGGTTCTTTCTGCATTTCCTATGCTAAGGAGCAGTCCCGGCAGCCCACTGATATGATCCGCATGGAAATGAGTAAAGCATATGGCATCGATAGAGTGAAAGCTCCATCCCTGCTGCCTTATGGATACCTGAGTTCCCTCTCCACAATCTACTAATATGGATTTTCCCTGATATCTAATCATTAGGGCAGTCAGAGCCCTCCGGGGAAGCGGCATCATACCGCCGCACCCCAGCAAACACACATCCAGCATCTTTTAATACTCCGTTATTTCTTCGATACTTACAGGTACCGATAATTCTTTGACTAATGCATCATAACAGTCTTCACAAATACAAAGACTGTGTCTTTCCCCGTCCTTGTCAGAGAAATATCCCCAGTCTTTTGTAATCATTAGTGCATCCTCATGCATTATACCATTTACCTGACGCAAAACGCGTCCGCATTTGTTGCAAATACATTCATAATTTTTCTCTTCCATGATTGTGCCTCCTAAACCTTATCATGGATTAAATTATAAAATACTTTTTCACATTTTTATACCAGTAACATTTTCCAGTTTCATCATTAAAGCATCCTCTTCAGGCTCGTGATAATAGCGCTTGCGTTTGGATATTTCCTCAAATCCAAAATGCTCATATAAATCTATGGCTGACCTATTGGACTCTCTTACCTCTAGAAAGATATTTTCGCCGCCTTCTGCTGCGCACATCTTTATCATGCGCTTCATCAATCCGGTCGCAACGCCTCTGCGTCTGTATTCCTTTGCCACTGCTATACGAAGCAGCTCGCAGTCCTCATTCGGGCATGAAAATATACAATATCCCATGAGTGCTTCATCGTCTGCATCTGCTGCTACCAGCACGATATCGTATGTATTGTAGAAGGACGCAGCTACCATCTGCTCGTCCCATGAATGTTCAAATATCTTTTCTCCGAGAGACACTATATCCAGTATCTGTGTCTCATCAGCCTCTTTGATTATAATATTGGGCCCCGCGCCCGCATCGCCTAAATCGTTATTCATGCTTTATCCTTTCCATCTGTTCTGTTCTGACACGCTCCGCCTGCGACTGCCTCATATATACGGGTGCGAAGTCGTCTCCGAGCTCCGCCTTTCCTGCCAGATATCTGACATATCCCGCATAAGCCACAGCTCCTGCGCGCTGTCTGTTCATATGTGCCGGTGCCAACATATATGGGACCTCGAGTCTGTCCGCTATATCATCTGCAAATGGCACTATTCCGTCTCCTACAAATATAACAGCTTCGTTCTTTTCATTTATCATATCAAGCAGCTCTGAGATATCAAGCGGCTGGCCGTCCAAAACCTCTGTTATCCTGCCATCTGTAAATCTGTAGATGGCTGTATAGGCCTGTCCTCTTTTTGCATCCATGATAGGGCATACCAGCCTGTCCGTGCCCCATACATTATATGCCAGCGCTTCTAATGTCGGAACAGAGACTACCGGCTTATCAAGTGCCAACGCCAGCCCCTTTACGGTAGCCGCTCCGATACGAAGTCCGGTAAATGACCCCGGTCCTGCCGCTACTGCTATCGCATCTATGGTATCAAGTGATATCTCCGCCATGGAAACAATTTCATCCAACATGGGTAGCAGTGTTTCCGAATGCGTCTTTTTGTGATTTATCGTATATTCCGCTATCAAGCTTCCATCCTCGACGCATGCGACTGATGCCACCAGCCCCGAGCTGTCAAATGCCAATATCTTCAATCCTTATGCTCCTGTAATCTAATCCCTTTGCCAAATCCTTTTCTATGGTAATCCTCGTATAGCGCTCCGGAAGTATGTCTTCTATCAGCTCAGCCCATTCTATCATACTGACCCCGTCGCCATATATCATGTCAGAAAATCCTATCTCTTCCATTTCAGCGGAATCACCGATGCGATATACGTCAAAATGATAAAATGGCAGTCTGCCATCCATATATTCCTTTACTATGGTAAACGTAGGGCTGTTTACTACCTCTCTTATCCCAAGTCCGTCCGCCATACCCTTGGATATCACGGTCTTTCCGGTCCCGAGGTCGCCATACAGGCAGAAAACCTGTCCTGCCTTAGCGTTTTTTCCTAAGTCATGTCCTATTTTAAATGTCTCTTTTTCACTAAAGCTCTCAAAAAACATATCTTACATCTTCCACTTTTCGAATCGGCTACAGGTTAAGCTGTATCTGCTTACCATTTTCCTCAAATGCCCGATAGGATATACCTGCCATGTCAAACATCCTCTTCGATGCTACCGTACTGTCTGTATTTGCATATTTGTCAGACAGATAGATAATCTCCTTTATACCGCTTTGTATGATGGCCTTGGCGCATTCATTGCAAGGAAAAAGTGTGGAATAAAGGTGGGCGTCCTTTAAGCTGCCTCCTCTGTAGTTGAGTATGGCATTTAACTCGGCATGACAGACATAGAAATATTTGTTGTTTAATGGTTCGCCTATCTTATCCCATGGCATATCGTCATCGGCGCAGCCTGCCGGCATACCGTTATAACCTACAGAGAGTATCCTGTTATTGTCATCAACTATACAAGCACCTACCTGTGTGGAAGGGTCCTTACTGCGCTGGGCAGAAAGCATTGCTATGCCCATAAAATACTGATCCCAACTGATATAATCTGCTCTCTTCATACAAGACACCACCTTTTATATTTTATCACTCTGTAAATATCTGATAATCAGTCGCCCAGTGCGAATTTGTCATGGATAGAATTCATGGCTCTCACTGTGTCCTTCTCATCTATAAGTACGGTAACCCTGATCTCCGATGTTGAAATCATTCTGATGTTGATATTTTCATTGTATAACGCTTCAAACATCTTTGCAGCAACTCCAGCATTCGACTGCATTCCCGCGCCTACTATGGAGACCTTTGCTACATTCTTTATGACGTCTATAGTCTCAAACTTCATGGCCTTTTTGATAACCTCTTCAGCCTTGTCTGCATTTTCCGCGCTGCAGGTAAAGCTTATGTCCTTTGTTCCATGACGGCCTACTGACTGCAATATCATATCTACATTTATATCGCTCTTTGCCAATGTGTTAAATAACTTGAATGCTACTCCCGGTGTGTCCTCCAGGCCTACTACTGCTACTCTTGCTGTATCTGTATCTGCGGCAACACCGCTCACTAACATCTTCTCCATTCCGGTATCCTCCTTAACTATTGTTCCCTCTGATGTATTAAGACTTGAACGTACCACAAGCTGTACACCAAACTTCTTTGCCAACTCTACTGAACGGTTATGCAGCACTCCTGCTCCAAGTGTTGCGAGCTCAAGCATCTCGTCATAGGTTACGCAGTCGAGCTTTTTAGCTCCCGGAACCTTCCTCGGATCAGCTGTAAATACGCCATCTACGTCTGTATATATCTCGCATGCATCTGCATTTAATGCTGCTGCAAGAGCGACAGCAGTAGTATCTGAGCCGCCACGGCCAAGTGTTGTATAATCATCATATTTGTTGATGCCCTGAAAGCCGGTAACCAGAACTATCTTTCTCTGCTCCAGCTCGTGCTTTATTCTCTCTACATCGATCCTCTTCAGCCTGGCATTGCCATATACCGATGTCGTATGCATCGCAACCTGAAAAGCGTTCAGAGATATGGCAGGAACCTTTAGCTTATTCATCGCCATCGCCATAAGTGAGACTGACATCTGCTCACCGATGGTATAGAGCATATCCATCTCTCTCTTAGGCGGATTTTCATTTACCTGCTTTGCCAGATCTATAAGCTCATCTGTGTATTTTCCCATAGCAGAAAGCACTACTACTACGTCGTTACCCTTCTGCCAATCCTCGATACATCTTTTGGCAACATTGAAAATTCTCTCGGTATTACCAACGGAAGTACCTCCGAATTTCTTCACTACTAGCATAATTATTATCCTCCGCAATTTATTTTTATCCGGATATGATACCGGCTAAAAAGCAACTCTTATAACTCCTATGATATTGTCAAACTGACCTTTAAGCTGTGCGAAGCTGCCCTCGGTCATGGCATCCGTGATGAATGCCTTTTCGCCGACCATATCCGGAGCTTCAACATATGACACGCTGCCAAATGCTGCTTCTATCTTTTCCTGAAGCTTATCCTCATCCTTTAATCTTACAAAGAATCTGTGCTTAGCATCGGCAAAATCTCCCATCGGCAGAGCCTCCGGCTCCCAAATGGTCATGATATTCTTGCCCATATGCTTTACTGCGTCTACTACATCTGATACAACTGCTGATGCCGTAGGCAGCTTTCCTGCTCCCCTTCCATAAAACATTATATCATCCAGTACATTTCCATGTACGAATATAGCATTAAATACATCATTTACTCCCGAAAGCGGATGATCCTTTCCAAGCATCATAGGGGCTACCATGCTGTATAATTTGCCATCTATGTCCTTTGTAGTCCCCACCAGCTTGATGGAAGCGTCCAATGCCTTGGCATATTTGAAGTCCTCTGTGGTGATGTCTGTTATACCTTCGGTGTGTATCGTGGTATAATCGAGATTTTTGCCATATACCAGAGATGTCAAAATAGCAATCTTACGACACGCGTCGCCGCCCATTACGTCGGCTTCAGGATTTCTCTCCGCATATCCGAGCTCCTGCGCCTGTTTGAGCACTGTAGCATAATCCGCGCCTTCATTTGCCATCTTGGTTAATATATAGTTCGTTGTGCCGTTCAGGATACCTGTTATCTCTGTAACCTTGTCGGCTGTAATCGAGCTGTTCAGTGGTCTCAAAATCGGAATGCCTCCGCCTACTGAAGCCTCAAATAAAAAGTTTACTGTATTCTTTCTCGCAATATCGAGAAGCTCTGCCCCATGTACGGCCACAAGCTCCTTATTAGATGTAGCTACGCTCTTTCCCGCAAGCAGACTTTTCTTTACAAAAGTATATGCCGGTTCTACGCCGCCCATAACCTCTACTACTATCTTTACTTCAGGATCATTTAGGATTATATCAAAGTCGTGGACCAATATTTCTTCTACAGGATCGCCTGGGAAATCTCTCAAATCAAGTACATATTTGAGATTGATATCTTCTCCTGCTCTCTTGTTTACGATTTTCTGGTTGGTGTGGATTACCTCTACAACACCTGAACCGACTGTACCATAACCTAATACTGCAATACTAACCATCTGACTGCTCTCCTTTATCTCTATTTGTTTTGGCTGCTATATTTTAAATACGCACCCATAAAATTGTCAAGTCCGCCATCCAAAACAGCGGAAACATTTCCGCTTTCCTCTGATGTCCTGTGATCCTTGACCATGGTATACGGCTGCATGACGTAGGATCTAATCTGACTGCCAAATCCGTTTTCGAGCTGCTCGCCTCTGATATCTGATATCTTTTCCAGGTTTTCCTGCTCTTTTATAAGATAAAGTTTGGATTTGAGCATCTGCATGGCTTTATCCTTATTCATATGCTGTGAACGCTCATTCTGGCATTGTACCACTATGCCCGTAGGCAAATGAGTGATTCTGACAGCCGAAGATGTTTTATTTATGTGCTGACCGCCTGCCCCGCTCGAACGATAGGTATCTATACGCAGGTCATCATCATTTATCTCTACCTCTATGTCTTCTTCTATGTCAGGTATAACATCACAGGATGCAAATGAGGTCTGTCGTTTTCCTGCCGCATTAAATGGAGAAATCCTTACCAGACGGTGTACCCCCTTTTCGGATTTCAGATATCCATACGCGTTCTCGCCGTTTACCTGAAATGTGACGGATTTTATCCCGGCTTCATCGCCCTCGAGATAATCAAGCACGGATACCGTATAGGATTTTTTCTCCGCCCACCTGGTATACATGCGGTAGAGCATGCTTACCCAGTCACATGCCTCAGTGCCACCAGCTCCTGCGTGGAGCGTAACTACTGCATTATCTCCGTCAAATTCTCCTGACAACAGCAGACCTATCCTGAAATCCTCCAGGCGCGTTGAAAAATCATCAAGCATCTCGCCTATCTCCGGTATCAGGCTCTCATCCTGCTCTTCCTCCGCCATCTCTATCATCGTGCGAATATCATCATAGTCTGTTTCAAGCTCCTTATATCCGTCCAAACGGTCATTGAGCTTTTTCAGTTCCTTTGATACCTCCTGGGATTTTTTTACATCATCCCAAAATCCCGGCTGCTCCATCTCATATTGGAGCTTGCCTATACCATCCTCTATGCCAGGGATGTCAAAGTGAATCCCTTACTTCTATTAATGGTTGTCTGCAAGCATTTAGTGTCTGCTTGAAATTATCTGTCTCTATCATTAATTTGTCACCACTTTTCTAAGTGCATTAAGCATTTCTGCCGCAGCACATCTTATATTTTTTACCGCTGCCGCATGGACACGGATCATTTCTGCCGATTTTTTTGTCCTTCTTTACAGGTCCCTTTACCGCCGTGTCATCCTTATTTGTACCGGTAACCTTATTTACCTCTTCACGTTCAACCTTCTGCTCTACCTTTACACGGAAAATCATCTTTACGGTATCTTCCTGTATCGACCTTGTCATCTCGTTAAACATATCATATCCGGCAAATTTGTATTCTACTACAGGATCTCTCTGACCCAGGGACTGCAAACCGATACCCTGCTTGAGCTGATCCATGTCGTCGATATGGTCTGTCCACTTCTTGTCTATCGTCTTTAACAGGAACACGCGCTCGATCTCACGCATCTGCTCTGTATTATTTATCTCAGCTTCTTTCTTTTCATAGAGCTCTACTGCCTCATCATAGAGTCTGCTCTTAAAAGCATCTATATCCGCTTTCTTTGTTTCCGTCTCATTTAGCTCTATATTTTCCGGATATGGTATGATGTCCTTGAGCATATCATTCAGCTCTACCATATTCCATTCTTCAGGCTCTACCTCATTTGAGCAAACCAAATCTACGGAATTATTGATGTCATCCTTTATCATCTTCATGATAACATCACGCATATCCTCTCCGTCGAGCACCATGCGTCGTTCCTTATATATGATCTCTCTCTGGTCGTTATTTACCCTGTCATACTCCAGAAGATTACGTCTGATGGCAAAGTTGTTACTCTCGATACGCATCTGCGCCTTCTCAACAAAGTTTGAAATGGTCTTATGCTGTATCTCCTCGCCTTCAGGTATCCTGAGTGCATCATATATACCCATAACCTTCTCAGAGCCGAAAAGTCTCATGAGGTCATCTTCAAGCGACAGATAAAACTTGGATTCGCCCGGATCTCCCTGTCTTCCTGAACGACCGCGGAGCTGATTATCTATACGTCTGCTTTCATGTCTTTCTGTTCCTATTATCTTTAAGCCGCCAAGCTCTGGTACGCCCTCGCCCAGCTTTATATCGGTACCACGTCCTGCCATATTTGTAGCAATGGTTACCGCATTTTTCTGTCCTGCATCTGCTACGATTTCTGCCTCCATCTCATGGAACTTCGCATTCAGTACCTTGTGAGGTATCCTCGCCTTGCTCAAAAGATGTGACAGCTCCTCTGACGCATCGATATTGATGGTACCTACTAGAACAGGCTGTCCTCTTCTGTATGACTCATTTATCTGATTTACTATAGCTGTCAGCTTTTCCTTCCTGGTCTTAAATATGGAATCCGGATGATCTATCCTCTGCACAGGCAGGTTCGTAGGTATAACGACTACATCCATACCATATATCTCTCTAAATTCCTCTTCCTCTGTCTGAGCGGTACCTGTCATACCTGACTTTTTATCAAACATATTAAAGAAATTCTGGAATGTAATCGTAGCCAGAGTCTTTGATTCCCTCTTTACCTTTACATTTTCCTTTGCCTCTATGGCCTGATGCAGTCCGTCAGAAAAACGTCTGCCCGGCATGATACGTCCTGTAAATTCATCTACTATAAGTACTTCGTCGTCCTTTACGACATAATCCTGATCCCTGAACATCAGATTATGTGCCTTGAGTGCCAGTATGATATTGTGCTGTATCTCAAGATTTTCCGAATCTGAAAGGTTATCTATATGGAAGAACTGCTCTACCTCTTTTACTCCGTTGGCAGTCAGCATGATATATTTATCTTTTTCATTTACAAGGAAATCTCCATCCTCCTTGATATCTGTCTTCATCAGCATATCCATCTTGGATATTTCGCCGTCGCCTTCGCCACGCTTCATACGTCTTGCGAGATAGTCGCACATCTTATAAAGCTCCGTGGATTTGCCGCTCTGTCCGGAAATGATAAGCGGTGTTCTGGCTTCATCGATAAGAACAGAATCCACCTCATCGATGACACAGTAGTGAAGGCCTCTGAGAACCAGCTTTTCTTTGTAGATAACCATGTTATCACGCAGATAATCAAATCCCAGCTCGTTATTTGTCACGTAGGTTATGTCGCAGGCATATGCCGCACGTCTCTCATCTGTGGTTGCGCTGTTTAATACCACGCCGACTGTGAGCCCGAGGAATTCATGAACCTTACCCATCCACTCGGCATCACGCTTTGCCAGATAGTCATTTACGGTAACTATATGCACGCCCTTGCCTTCCAGGGCATTTAAATATGCAGGGAGTGTGGAAACGAGTGTCTTTCCCTCACCTGTTCTCATCTCAGCGATACGTCCCTGATGGAGGATCACACCACCTATCAGCTGTACCCTGTAGTGCTTCATGCCAAGCACACGGCTCGCTGCCTCTCTGACTACCGCAAATGCCTCAGGCAGGATATCATCCAGTGTCTCGCCGTCAGCAAGTCTGTCCTTAAACTCTTTTGTCTTTGCCTTGAGGTCATCATCTGATAACTTCTGCATGTCCTCATCTAAGGCTTCTATTTTATCTATTATCGGAGCAATCTTTTTCAGCTCTTTCTCGCTGTGTGTTCCGAAAACCTTTTCAAACAATCCCATTACATACACTCCTAATTCTTTTTATTCAGGGTTCATTCTAACATCATATGAAATTTATATCAAGTGGATTTGCGAAACCGACGTGTTTTTTATCTTGTGGAAACGAAATTTCCTATAAGATAAAAAGAGAGCTTCACAAGTGAAGCTCTCTTCTTTTTTATTTTAAGATATATTTTATGATTCCGGCTCTATAAGTCCGTATGTATTTCCTTTTCTCTTATATACTACATTTACTTCGTCTGTGTCTGCATTCATGAATACAAAGAAGCTATGTCCCAATAAATCCATCTGAATACATGCGTCCTCAGGATACATCGGTTTGATATCAAATCTCTTGGTTCTGACGATTTTGATATCCTCATCATCCTCTATATCCTCATCAATGAAGGAGTCCTGAAGAAATGCTGCATTCTGCTGCTTGTCCACCAGCTTTTTCTTGTGTCTGGTAACCTGTCTCTCGATAACCTCCAAAACCAAATCTATAGAAACATACATATCATCACTAACCTGCTCCGCTCTGATGATATGTCCCTTCATAGGAATCGTAACCTCTATCTTCTGTCTTTCCTTTTCCACGCTGAATGTAACCTGAGCATCGGTATCATCAGCAAAATATTTTTCAAGCTTTGACAACTTATCCGTAACTGCTGTTTTTAATCCCTCCGTAACTTCAATATTTTTACCACTGATAATGTAATTCATGATGTCCAACTCCTTCTTTGTTCAGGCGAGCCTGAATTGATATTCTCATTATAACATAGTACAGTCTTTTTAACAAGAAAAAGCTCCGTTTTACGGAGCTCTTTCTTGCGATTATTTGTATCTTGAATTAGTTGATTATTCTTACTGCCTTTGCAGGTGTTCTGTAGTTATATGCAGATACCTTAATACCGGTCTTTGCTGAGCTTGCATGAACTACCTGACCATTTCCAATGTATATAGCTACATGTCCTATGCTTCCGCCATTGCTGTAGAATAACAGGTCACCAGGCTGCAGCTCTGAGAGGCTGACCTCTGTACCGCAATTTGACTGTGATGCGGATGAATGTGGTAATGAATATCCAAAGTGTGCATATACTGAAAGGACAAATCCTGAACAGTCAGCACCATTTGTAAGACTTGTACCACCCCATACGTAAGGATTTCCTACAAACTGTAAAGCGTAATTTGCGACCTCTGTACCCGTACCGTTTGATACTGTACTGGTAGATACTGATGAGCTACCGCTGCTGCCTGAGCTTGAACTGCTGCTCGAGCTTGAACTGCTTTCAGCTGCTGCCTGAGCTGCCGCTGCTGCAGCTGCTGCTTCTTCAGCCGCCTTCTTTGCCTCAGCTTCTTCTACTGAAACGGCTCTTACTACCTGGAAGGATGTGGTTATGTATTCGTTGCTTACATATCCTACAGTACCATCATCAACCTCTATCTGTGTCCAACCGTCTTCCTCACTTATGATGGCGTATTCCTCACCGCCAGGAACCATGGTAATACAAGCACTGTCTTCATCTGCTTCCTCACGAACCTTGAGTGTCTCGGTCGTTATGGTAGCAAGCTTTGTCAGGTGCTCCTCAGCATACTCTCCTGCTTCATCACCAAATACCAGATAATCATTCTTTATGTAGCCTTCGCATGAACCTGATGCTATGTAGGTCCATTCATCGCCCTTTTCCTTTACGAGTGCGATACCGCCTGCGGCAAGTGTTCCTACCAGGTCTGAATTCTCATCTGCTTCTGTTCTTATATTTACATAATCGGTAGCAGTTGTAAGACACCTGTCTTCAAACTGCGGATATTTACAAGTTTCTTCTGTTGTTCCTTCTGTCGTAGCTTCTGTAGTAGCTTCTGTATCACCTGTGGTTTCTGAAGACTCTGCCGTCTCAGCTGACTCGGCTGTTCCTGCTGTCTCAGTCGTATCAGAAACATCTGCTTCCTTGGTTGCGCCATCTTCAGAAAGAGCTGTGGACTCTTCTGTTGAAGCTGCAATCGTTTCATTAAGCAGCTCTTCCTCCTGTGTGACTGACTCAACGTATCTGTCAAGTGCTGATGATATGCCAACTGATGAATCATCATATACTTCATCAGCCTTTATGCTCGTAAAAACCGTTGTAGATACAATACCTACTGCGACTACAGCGATTGCTGCTATCTTAGATGCTTTAGACATCTTGATCCCTCCTAAAAAATATCTCTATTTATATCTGATAATCTGCTTTGTACCAATCGACGCATGTCGATTTGAAATTATTACAAATTTGTTACATTTGCCTGTATTATAGCACATCATTTTGCTTTGTCAATACAGGCAGAGACATTTTTTTCGTAAAACTGTTGATTTTCAAACAAAATTAAGATTTGACCGTGGGGCTTACTGGTTCGAGGTAACCACTCCGTCTCGGCCATCCACCGTAACAATCGAACCGGATTTTAATATTTTTGTAGCATTTGCCGCGCCTAACAGTACCGGTATGTCGAGGCTCAGGCCGACGATAGCTGCATGAGAATTTACTCCGCCTCTCTCACAGACTATAGCCGAAGCTGTCTTTAGCTGGTCTATTATGCCATTGCTGGTCTCAGGGATAACGATGATGTCTCCATCCTTATAGGTATCCTTGAGCTCCTCTTCCGTACGGCACACGCACAATGAACCGATAACCTTACGGTCGTTGATGGACTCTCCCTTTACCAGGATATGTCCCACTACCTGTACCTTGACAAGATTTGTCGTTCCTGACACGCCCAAAGGCACGCCGGCTGTAATAACCGTTATCTCGCCATTTTTGACGTAGCCTTTTTTCTGCGCTGCATTTACTGCGTCTTCAAAAAGGTCGTCCACGCTGTTTTCCTCGGGTATCAGTAACGGCTGCACGCCCCATGAAAGATTTATCTGGCGGCACACCTTTTCTATCGGTGAGCATCCGATGATAGGACATGACGGTCTGTACTTGGATATCATACGGGCAGTCTTACCGGACTTTGAAACCGTCACTATAGCTGCTGCGCCAAGGTCCATCGCCGTAGTACATGTGGCATGAGATATAGCGCTTGTAATATCCGGATTGATGATGCTGTCTCTGTTATGAAACCTCTTGTTGTAATCGATATCATCCTCAGCTCTGGCCGCTATCCTTATCATCGTGCGGAGCGCTTCTACCGGATATTTTCCGGCTGCAGTCTCTCCTGAGAGCATGATGGCGCTTGTGCCGTCATAGATGGCATTTGCCACATCTGTAGCCTCCGCCCGTGTAGGACGTGGATTCTTCATCATGGAGTCAAGCATCTGTGTAGCCGTGATAACCTGCTTATCAGCGTTATATACCTTATTTATAATCATCTTTTGGATGACCGGAACCTCCTCGAGAGGTATCTCAACGCCCATATCTCCACGCGCCACCATGATGCCATCTGACACCTTTATGATTTCATCAATATTTTCAACGCCCTGCATGTTTTCTATCTTTGATATGATGTTTATATTGTTGCATCCGTACTCGTCCAAAATCTTTCTAATCTGAAGCACGTCATCCGCCGTTCTGACAAATGATGCGGCGATAAAGTCGAAATCATTTTCTATGCCAAAAATTATATCCTGCCTGTCGACCTCACTCACATATGGAAGGCTCAGGCTGACTCTTGGGACATTTACTCCCTTATGGTTTGATACGGCGCCGCCATTTTCCACGCGGCAGATGATATCCGTATCCGTTATCTCCTCCACAACCATATCTATCAGTCCGTCATCGATAAGAATAGTATTTCCCACCTTGACATCCTCCGGCAGATTCTTGTATGTGATGGAGACCTTATTTTCATCTCCCATTACATCCTCTGTGGTAAGTGTAAAGCGCTGGCCTGCTGTCAGTGTTACCTTCCCTGCCTCAAAGTCTCTTACTCTGATTTCAGGTCCTTTGGTATCAAGCAGTGTAGCAACCGGAAGGCCGAGCTCCGTGCGAAGTCTTTCTACTCTTTCTTTGTTAAATTTATGCTGTGCGTGATCTCCATGAGAGAAATTAAATCTGGCAACATTCATACCCTCTATCATTAATTGCTTTAATACTTCATCATCATCAGTTGCCGGTCCAAGTGTGCATATAATTTTTGTCTTTCTCATGATAAACTCCTTAAACTATTGTGTTGTGTCTGCAGTATAATCCTGAATCCTTTGCATATGCTCCCGCATGCCTTCATCATCCTGCAGCTTTTTTGTATAGCTGCTTATCGCAGCATACATATAAATCGCGATTATAATAAATGCCAATATCCATAACATGGTTCCGGCATTATAAAAAACGAAATATCCGAGCAGCTTCCTTATAATGTACCATGGTGCCCTGATATATACTGCCATCTTACATAATTCTCCAAATGTAAGACCTGCGGTCTTTTTGTTGTTAAATGCCAGTCCAAGCATTCCCCAGCACAGTACAACTACATAATATATAACAAACGTAATCAGAGCTACGATAGCATAAATAATGACAATCACAGGTGTATCCCACTTCTTCAGGCCCGATAAAATCTGACTCTTGCTGTAGCTTGTATATCCTGTCGTATTTTTAAGTCCCTCATATATCTCTGACCATTCGATATATACCGCTTCGCCGTCATTATAATCTACGCTGTATAAAAATATATTTTTTCTTGCTACTACAACTATGGTATTGTAATTTCCGGATGATACAATATCCTGGATCGTATCCTCATCAACCATATTCACCTTGGTATCTATGCTGAAATACAGACCGGAATCATCAGTCCATGTGTTGGCTCCTATACAGGAAAAGCCCTGCTCAGTCAGTACAAAATCCGGCAATTTGTCATCAACCTTCTCCGCCAGCCGACCGTTGCCGTACAGATTGTTCAGCGGCAGGAAAACAGTAATAAACGGAACAAGCAAACTTATGATAAGTATAACCAAAAAAGCAGAAAACCATGACGAGCGTCTGCCATTTTCTACATATTCAATTGGTTTAATTGTTCCTTTAAGCATTCCAAGAAAAGCTGAAGGAAATGATCTCTTTTCTTCCATTATCAATACCTCACTCGATTTATTCTAAATCAGCCTCGTACCGCAATAGGTACAGAACCTTGATCCTGATGTAGCCGCGCCGCAATTTGGGCATTTGGCAGGTATATTATTTGCGTTGTAGCTGCTGTTTGCATTGCTATACGTATTGTCATAGGATGTGCTGTCTGAGACAGTCGTATTTGAGGTTGAATTGCTGATGGCATTTGCTACTGCGCCTCCTATGGCTGCTGCCGCAAGCGTGCCAAGCAAGCCTCCTCCATAATGTCTGTGTGGCGGCGGTGGTGCTCCATAATGTCTGCGTGGTGGAGCCGGTCTTCTAGGCGGCATCATTCCTCCCGGTCTTGGTCCTCCCGACCTTGGCCCTCCTGGTCCTCCTGGTCTTGGTGGCATAATATATTCCCCTTTCATGTGTTAGTTTTATATTTCAAATTATAACATTTTATTTAGTGCTTGGCACTATCAAAAATATGTTTTTTAATATTTTGTTTCCTTATAAAGATAATGATGTTATTATAAGGAGGAAATCGGCCTGAAAACAAATATACAAAAGGAGGCTTTTGCATTATGGAGCAGAAAATCAAAAAAGCAATGGACATCGTCAGCTCGGCGCTCGAAATCATCATGGGCTTAATCGTAGTGGCCGCCATAGTAGCCGCCATCATCTTCCTGTATGAGCCCTTTGTCGAATTTTGTGATAACCACGCAGACAGCGAGGCATTTATCAATTTTATCAAATACGTGTTAAATATCGTTATCGGCATAGAGTTCTTCAAGATGCTCTGCAAGCCCGGCACTGATACGGTGCTTGATATTATGATGTTTGTCATAACACGTCATATGATTATAGATGAAACAGACGCGCTGGAAAATCTGCTTACGATACTTGGCGTGGCGATATTGATTATAATAAAAAGATATGTGAAAGCACCAGGGCTGCCACATTTCCCAAGGCATCAGAAAAATAAAGAAAGCGAAGGAGAAAATCAGCACGGATGAGGTCGACATTAAACGATGCCGGCATTACTCAGATAGAAGCGATGGTGAGAGAGCTTGTGTGAAATTGTGTGAAGTCCCTGCGAAATCCTTGTTCTTCCAGTAATTTACAAGTGTAAAATCCGTCAGAAAGGTTGACATTTTTTTGTTTCCCATCTAATATTCTTATATAAAATACGTAAATTTGGAGGAAAAAGAATGAATAAAGGGAAAAAACTGATATCCTGTGCTTTAAGTCTTTTCATATGCATGGGATTGCTTAATCCGCTTACTGTATGTGCGACGGAAACCACGACAGAGAGCGCGGTGGAAATCACTACAGAAAGCGCAGTCGAAAAAACTGAAGATACCACGACTGAAGAAGTTACTACCGTGGAGGCCACGACCGAAGAAGATGCTACCGAGGAGGTCACGACTGAGGAAGCGACCACAGAGGAAGCTACAACCGAAGAGGCAACTACCGTGGAGACCACGACCGAAGAAGCTGCCACCGAGGAAGCCACGACCGAGGAAGCTGCTACCGAAGAGACTGCATCTGATGAGTTTGACATAGATGCACTGGTCGCAAGCGGCACATTTGACAGTAATGCACTGACCGACGAGCAAATCGATTACATATACGAATTATATAATGAAGATCCGATGGCTATAACCGAACTCCAGAAGGCTTCTGATTATAACAGCCCGGACAACGTTTCCCTGTCTTCTACATACGGAAGCGGCTATACACACAATTCTAAATTTTCCTCTTATGATGTAATAAATGGTATCGACGTGTCGCAGTGGCAGGGCGATATCGACTGGGAACAGGTCAAGGCATCAGGTATCGACTTCGCCATTATCCGTGTGGCATATCGTGCATACGGCAGCGGTGTTCTCTATGCCGACCAGAATTATCAGGCAAATATCCAGGGTGCGCTGGATGCAGGACTTGATGTAGGTATATACATTTTCTCACAGGCAACGACACGTACCGAGGCAGCAGAAGAGGCTGTCTATGCGATAAATCTTGCAAAAAGCTATACCTATCGTCTACCCGTTGTCATGGATTTCGAATATGCAACTGGAAATACCGGCAGGCTTGCCGAAGCAAATCTTACTGTTGCTGAGGCTACGGCTATCTGTAATTATTTCTGCTACACAGTAGAAAAATATAACAAGGTAGGTATGCTCTACGCAAATAAGAATCTGCTTACCAATGATGTTACGGCATCAAGCATTTCTTCTAATTATCCTATATGGCTGGCAAATTATACCACATCCACTAGCTACTCAGGAGACTACTCCTACTGGCAGTATTCATCCTCGGGTACAGTACCAGGCATCAGTGGAAATGTTGATATGGATTTTCGTTATGTGAAGAAGCCATCGGCGCCGTCATCGCTTTCCTATAGTGCTGCCGCATCAGGTAAGAGCATAACGCTTACCTGGAGCAGGGTAAATGAAGCCTATGGTTATCAGATACTCAGAATGAATAACAGTACCGGAGCATATGAGGTAATCGGTGCTGTCGTAGGTCCGGCAAATACGACCTATACTGACACAGATGTTACAGCGGATGATATATTTAAGTATACAGTCAGAGCAGTATATAATCTGAAGGACGGCAGCTATTATGGCAGCTGCGCCACGGCAGTCATAGCTCCGGCTTCGCAAAAACAGGTAAAGGGTCTGAAGGCCACCGTAAAATCAAGCAGCACCATAAGCCTGAGCTGGACAGCACAGTCAGGCGTATCCGGATATCGTATACTCAGATATGATAAGTATACAGGAAAATATATAAGCGCTGCATATGTAAGCGGTGCTTCGAAAAACACATATACAGATACGGGGCTGAACGCAGGACTGTACTATACCTACCGTATACAGGCTTATGGCACTGTAAATGGCAGTAAGTATTACTATACCTATTCTGATGCGGCGGTAGTCTGTACATCGCCGGGCAAGGTAAGCGGACTTACCTCATCAGCATATACCAATACATCAATTACACTGACTTGGAACGCGCAGTCTGGTGTAAATGGCTACTATATATTCAGATATAATACCTCCACAGGTAAATATAAATGGATAGGAACAACTACCGGAGCATCAAAAAACACATATACCGATACAGGGCTGTCATATGGTATGACATACAAGTACTGTGTTAGAGCCTATTATACGGCATCTGATGGTTCCACGGCTTACGGCGCATGCTCTGATCCATTTAACGCATGCACGGCAACGAAGGCGGTGTCAAATCTCAAGGTTACCGATACCGGACTAAATACGATAACCCTCTCCTGGGGCAAGGCTTCAGGTGCATACGGATACTCGGTATTTATATATGACAGCTCATCAGGCAGCTATAAGCTCTTTAAGAGGATAGACGATCCTAGTACCTTGAGCTGTACCGTCACAGGCCTTACATCCGGCAAATCATATAAGATACTTGTGCGTGCATGGAAGAAGGGATATGGGAACAAATACTATTTTGGTACCGCAACCACCATCACTGCAACGACCAGACCGGCCGCTCTGTCAAATATAAAATCGACTACTCTGAATAAACGGCAGATCCTGACTTGGACAGCATGCAGTGTCGCAAGCGGTTACTATGTATATTATTACGATACGGTAAAGAAAAAATTTACCTATGTAAACTCTGTGTCAGGTAAGAATAACACGTCATATTCAGTGCCGACGATTTCATCGAGATATGTATATTACGTATGTGCATATGTGACAAATAATGGCAAAAATTATAGAGGCAGCCTGGCAAAGGCTACCTCTACATCCGGCACCCTGACCGCCACGGTTACTGCCTCAAGTCTTTCCGTACGAAAGGGCGCAAGCACCTCATATGCCACTGTCGGCAAGGTAACCTATGGTCAAAGTGTAACACTTGTTGATTCAGTTGTTACAGGCAAGAAAACCTGGTATAAGATAACATATAAATCCTCAGGCAAAACATATACAGGTTATGTGTCTGCTGCATATCTTAAGGTAAAACTAAACTAGCTTATATTATTCCTCTATACCCTGTCCTTCGAGAAGTGAGCTGATTAATTCTTCAGTCTCATCATCGAAGGATTTGAGTATATTGGAATTTTCATAATATGACACGCTGAATATGATAGCGGCATATTCTCCATTTTTGAACTCTTCATATAATGACTTGTCTACAGAAAAGGTATAATTCTTCTCCGATTCATCATCCGTAGCATAAATAGTAATCTTTAACTGATATTTTCCATTTATTATATTACCGTTTTTATCAAGTGAAATCGTACCTGTCTCCTCATCTGTCAGATAATCGATACGATATAACTCTTCCGTGGTAGCTCCATGTATGATATCTCTTACAGGATCCAGCAGGAAATATCCCATACCAACCACTACAGCAAATACAAATATCTGAGATATAACACTGGTAATCACGGGGCTGTTTATCTTTTTACCTATCAGGCTGCATATCCCGCATACCAGGACACAGGCAAAAACTCCCGCCGTAATCGGCATCACGAGTCTTCTTATCAGTCCCACAAAGCCCTGCACCGACAGCAGCCACAATACGATGGTTGCCGCTCCTGATATACCGAGAACTATGATAAATGGTACAAGCTTAAATTTCTTTTTCGTTTCCGGCTCCTTTGCTTCAGTTTCAAGCTCCTCCACTTCTGTTTCCTCATTCTGTATGATTTCTTTTTCTTTATCTTCCATGACGACCTCACATTCTTTTTTATTTCATTGAAATTCTAAAGCAAAGCATAAAAATAGTCAACCTGCGACATAGAAAATTCACAGGTTGACTGATTGTTTTATTCCTCCATGCAAATCATGACAGCACCGCTGATCATTATAATGATGGAAATTATAATCAAAAACGCTCCGGCGCCATATCCGCCGCTTCCGGTATAACCGGCCAGCAGCATTTCATCATCCATGTCTCTTATATAAGATATGACAGATTTTGCCACCGAATTCAGCCTTACTATTATATATCCCAGAACAGACAGTGCCGGTGCCAGAAACATGATAAGGCTGCTGATATTCGTTCCTTTCAGCTGTAATATGAGACATACTATCCCTGCCGCAATCGCCAGAAGCAGTATAACAGGCACAAATGAAAGCACCACTCCGGGAGCTTCCGAGGCCAGGAAATCATCCTTTATATTATTTATACCAAATAAACTGTACGAGCCCTTTGCATCCACATATAACTCATGGCTATAGCTATATCTGACATATGGCGTAAATATTGCCACTATATTTAATATAATACCTGAAATATAGGCCAGCATACCGGGCCGTAACAATCTGTCTCGCATCAGCATCCTCTCCTTAATCTGCCAAAACTGCCTTAAAGCTGGATTTTACATATCCATCTGCATAAAGCACATATTCCTTACCATTAAAGCCCCAGTATAGCTCCTCTTCGGCATATGAAGGCTCCATAAATCTCACATCAAGTCTGGTAACGTTTCCAAGCTTTACTGCTGCCGTTCTAAGGAGCAGCATACCCTGTACTACAGGATGATCTGTCAGATGTATCTTGTTCTGATCTCCTGTGTCATGGCTGAAATCATACACCTCCTGCTTGGAAAATGTATGAAATGCCTCCTCATTTTCATAAGATGCCTTCTCCTGTCTCTTTATCTCCTTGGCTTTGTCGGAAGCCTTTACCAGAGTGACAGTCATCTTTTCTACAGGAGTCTCCTGACCCTCTATCGTTCCAAGGATGGAAAGGATATACATAAATGCGTTTTCCTTTACATCGCCATATGCATAGCTGATATTTTCTGCCTCCGCCGCAGCGGCTGTTGCAGTATATGATATCTTTCCGATAAATGCGCCCTGGTAGGTCGAGGCATCCATCTCTGTCATCTTTGTACCAATTGCAGTTATTCTGTCAAATATTTTCATCGTATTTCTCCTTATACTATTCTTCCATCCGTATAATCTTTTCGGATTGCAGCTTTTGCAACGCATCCTTCACATAAAGGGCTGCATCCGCAAGGCTCATCTGTTGCTGCTCACCTGTGGCAAGAGCTTTTATGGATACGACATTTCCGGCTATCTCGTCCTCGCCTAACAATATAACAAATGGCATACCCAGGCTGTCAGCGTATTTCATCTTTGCCTTTATCTTTTTATCTTCGAAGTAAACCTGAGAACGGATGCCCTCATCTATAAAATACGCATTTATCTCCGAAGCCTTCCCATAATCCTTCCTGTCAAATGGCAGGATAAGTATATCGGAAGGAGCAGAAATGCTCATATTTATATAATTTCTCTCATTGAGGATGTAGAACAGTCTGGTAAGTCCTATCGACATACCGACACCCGGCAGGGTCTTCTTTGTATAATATGCCGCAAGATTATCATATCTGCCGCCCGAGCATACACTGCCTATCTCAGGATGCTTAGTTAGCATGGTCTCATATACGGTTCCCGTATAATAATCCAGACCTCTCGCGATAGAAAAATCTATGCAAAAGCACTCCTTCGGTACATTAAAGCTTTCTATGCCGCAGACTACCGCCTTAAGCTCTGATATGCCCTCCATGAAGGTTTCGTTTTCTATGCCATACTCTTCCGCCTTTTTCAGCGTCTCGTATGCATCGCCCTTTATCCTGATAAAATCTGTCAATCTGTCGACATCATCAGGAGTCATGCCAAGCTGTACGAGCTCTTCGGCGATAACCTCCTTTGGCACCTTTTCCATCTTATCCACGATACGAAGCACATCCGTCAGATCCGCGTCTATACCCATGCTCTCGACAAATCCGTTTAATACCTTTCTATTATTGATCCTTATCACGAAATCATCGATACCCAGTCTGGTAAATACCTGATATATGATGCTCGGTATGATGGCATCGTTATAGATGTCAAGCGTTCCGTCTCCGATAATATCTATATCCGACTGATAAAATTCTCTAAAACGTCCCCTCTGTGCTCTCTCTCCGCGATATACCTTTCCTATCTGATATCTCTTGAATGGAAATGTCAGCTCGCCATAGTTTTTTGCAACATATTTCGCCAGTGGAACGGTCAGATCAAAGCGCATCGTAAGATCCGTATCCCCTTTGGTAAATCTATATACC
>X287_Common_Brushtail__coassemble_51_pt1 | contig 23653 bp, 38 predicted proteins | sample X287_Common_Brushtail__metabat2_low_PE_009 | metagenome-assembled genome bin X287_Common_Brushtail
AGGGAGGATATCGAAAGCTACATTGTAAAATACCTATCGGCAAGGGGAAATAAAATAGAAGATATGCAAATGCTTTTAGATGCGCTGGCATCGGAATTCGAGTATTTCAATATCAGAAATTACGGCTACACATCCGATATAGCATTTATCCTAAGCTTTCCGAAGCTTGAAATATACGAAAATAAGGGTGTGAAGCTCAAACAGAGCTTTAAGCTGGCAGAGAATCAGCCGAAGGAGTAGAAAAAATAAAAAAGTTCTTGCATTATATTTTTATGTGTTATATAATCAGTTTTGCTGTGGCATGATAGCTGAGAAGCGAAGGTTGCTGCATAAATGAAAAATGCAGGTTTTTCGTGGAGCGAATGTCAATGTAGATTTTGACGGCAAGTCACTGTACCATATAAACCGTCTGTCAGGAGGGCAGAAACGACGTGATGGGTCTGAGCTTAAAACAGGACACACACGGGAAAGTGTACAGTCACCGCTTGTCGTACTATTAAAAAGTGCGAAAAGGAGGAGACTTTTTTTATGGCAAACCAGCAGATTATGAGAATCACACTTAAGGCTTATGACCATAAGCTTATCGATCAGGCAGCTGCTCAGATCATCGAAAATGTTAAGAAGACGGGTGCTAAGGTAAGCGGACCGGTTCCGATGCCTACAAAGGTTGAAAAAATCACAATCTTAAGAGCTGTTCATAAGTACAAGGACTCAAGAGAACAGTTCGAGCAGAGAACTCATAAGAGATTAATCGATGTAATTGCTCCGACACAGAAGACAGTCGATGCATTACAGAAGATGGAGTTATCAGCAGGCGTTTACATCGACGTAAAGATGAAGTAATCAAAATCAGAGATAACTGATGTAAAACAAATCAAACAAGTACAGTACCTAATAGCAACCATAGAGTTGTAATTTAGTATGATTGCAAAGGCAATCCGCTGTGAATTAAATTAGGAGGAATTTTTACAATGAAAAAGGCTATTTTAGCAACAAAAGTCGGAATGACACAGATTTTCGACGACAACGGCGTACTTACACCCGTTACAGTATTACAGGCCGGTCCATGTGTTGTAACCCAGGTAAAAACAGTTGATAATGATGGTTACGAGGCAGTTCAGGTAGGATTTGGCGAAAAGAAAGAAAGAATTACATCAAAGGATGTATCAGGAAAGAAAGTTATCAGAAACCCTCATGGTGCCGGCAAGGCTGAGACAGGTCATGCAAAGAAGGCAGGAACCACTCCAAAGACATTTTACAGAGAGTTCAGATTTGAGAACAGTGCTGATTACAAGCTTGGCGACGAGATTAAGGCAGATATATTTGCTGAGGGCGACAAGATTGATGTAACAGCAAAGTCAAAGGGTAAAGGATATGCAGGCGGTATCAAGAGACACGGCCTCAAGTCAGGTCCTTCAGCTCATGGTTCCAAGTACCACAGACATGCCGGATCAAACGGTTCAGCAACTACTCCGGGCAGAGTATTTAAAGGCAAGAAAATGCCTGGTCATATGGGCTGCGTAAGAGTTACGGTTCAGAACCTTGAGGTAGTTAAGATAGATGTTGAAAATGATGTTATTTTGGTGAAGGGCGCTGTTCCGGGACCAAAGAAATCATTGGTAATGATTAAGGAAACAGTAAAGTCTGGTAAATAGACTTTAGGAAGGAGGAACGAAAAATGGCATCAGTTAAGGTTGTTGACATCGAAGGAAAAGAAGTTGAGACATTAGAGCTCAACGACAATGTATTCGGTGTAGAAATAAATGAACATGTTGTACATCTTGCAGTTGTTGCTCAGCTCGCAAACAGCCGTCAGGGTACACAAAGCGCAAAGACTCGTTCAGAGGTTTCCGGTGGTGGAAGAAAGCCTTGGAGACAGAAGGGAACAGGTCATGCCAGACAGGGATCTATAAGATCTCCACAGTGGACAGGCGGTGGTGTTGTATTTGCACCAAAGCCAAGAGATTATTCGGTAAAGATGAATAAGAAGGAAAAGCAGCTTGCCATGAAGTCAGTACTTACATCCAAGCTTGCAGAAGATAAGCTGGTTGTTGTAGATAAGCTTGAGCTTGAAGAGATTAAGACAAGTGTATTTGCTAAGATTCTTGAAGCAATCAAGGCTCCAAAGTCACTGATTGTAACAAGCGAGAAGAATGAGAAGGTTATTCGTTCAGCAAATAACATTCCTACAGTAAAGACAACTATGGTAAATTCACTTAGTGTTTATGACATAATGAAGTATGAGAAGCTGGTTCTCACAAAGGATGCAGTTGCAGCAATTGAGGAGGTGTATGCATAATGGCAGATATTAAATATTATGACGTTATATTAAAGCCTGTTATCACAGAAAAAAGCATGAATGCTATGGCTGAGAAGAAGTATACATTCCTTGTACATCCTGATTCAACAAAGTCAATGATAAAGGAAGCTGTTGAAAAGATGTTTGAAGGAACAAAGGTTGCAAAGGTCAACACGATGAACAACGATGGCAAGGTAAAAAGAAGAGGTATGACATATGGTCGTACAGCTAAGTACAAGAAGGCTATCGTTCAGTTGACAGCAGACAGCAAGGACATTGAGATTTTTGAAGGCTTATAAGATGAGCCTTGCTACAAGATATACGCAATAAAAGCGTGACAATAAATTGAACCGAAAGGAGAACAAAAATGGGAATTAAGACTTATAACCCATATACACCTTCCAGAAGAAATATGACTGGTCTGGATTTCGAAGAGATTACAAAGACAACTCCTGAGAAATCACTTGTTACATCAAAGAGCAAGACAGCAGGTCGTAATAATCAGGGAAAGATTACAGTAAGACATCATGGCGGCGGCGCCAAGAGAAAGTATAGAATTATTGATTTCAAGAGAAACGACAAGGATGGCATCCCTGCAACAGTAAATGCTATAGAGTATGATCCAAACAGATCAGCAAATATTGCACTTCTGTTTTATGCAGATGGAGAAAAGAGATATATTATCGCTCCTTATAAGCTCGCTGTAGGCGACGTTCTGATGAACGGACCTGAGGCTGAGATAAAGGTAGGAAATTGTCTCCCACTTTCAAATATCCCGGTTGGTACTCTTATTCATAACGTTGAGTTATATCCGGGCAAGGGCGGACAGATGGTTCGTTCAGCAGGTAACTCAGCACAGCTTATGGCAAAGGAAGGTAAGTATGCAACACTTCGTCTTCCATCAGGCGAAATGAGAATGGTTCCTATCGAGTGCAGAGCAACTGTCGGTCAGGTAGGCAACATCGAGCATGGCCTCGTTAATATTGGTAAAGCAGGACGTAAACGTCATATGGGCGTCAGACCTACAGTTCGTGGTTCAGTTATGAACCCTAACGACCATCCACACGGTGGTGGTGAAGGTAGAGCACCTATCGGTCGTCCGGGACCTTCTACTCCATGGGGTAAGCCGGCAATGGGCTTAAAGACCAGAAAGAAGAAGAAGCAGTCTAACAAGTTAATCGTAAGAAGAAGAGACGGTAAGGCAATCAAATAATTAAGGAGGTTTGACAATGGCACGTTCATTAAAGAAAGGACCATTTGCAGATGAACATCTGCTGAAGAAAATAGATAAGTTGAACGCTGACAATAAAAAAGAAGTTATCAAGACATGGTCAAGACGTTCAACAATATTCCCATCATTTGTAGGTCATACAATTGCAGTTCATGACGGAAGAAAGCATGTACCTGTATATGTAACCGAAGATATGGTAGGACATAAGCTTGGTGAATTCGTAGTTACCAGAACCTACAGAGGCCATGGTAAGGACGAAAAGAAGGGTAGAAGATAATTAGGATAGTTTGAAAGGAGGACACTAAGATGGCAAAAGGACATAGATCCCATGACAAGAGACTCAGAAATGAGAACAAGGATACAAGACCATCAGCTAAGGTATCATATGCTAGAGTGTCAGTTACGAAAGCGTGTTTCGTATTAGATGCCATTAGAGGAAAGGATGTTCAGACAGCACTTGCTATTCTGGCGTACAATCCAAGATATGGCTCAAGCGTAATAGAAAAGTTATTAAAATCTGCTATAGCAAATGCAGAGAACAATAACGGAATGAAGATGGAAGACCTTTATGTTGCAGAGTGTTATGCAAATAAGGGACCTACAATGAAGAGAGTTCATCCAAGAGCACAGGGAAGAGCTTACAGAATTGAGAAAAGAACAAGCCATATCACAATCGTGCTTGACGAGAAATAGGAGGTAAAGAATGGGACAGAAAGTTAATCCTCATGGTTTAAGAGTCGGCGTAATCAAAGATTGGGATTCAAGATGGTATGCTGACAAGAAAGATGATGAGTTTGCTAATAATCTTGTAGAAGATCATAAGATCAGAACATATTTAAAGAAGACACTCTACAATGCCAATATCTCAAGAGTTGAAATTGAGAGAGCATCAAACAGAGTTAAGGTAGCATTATATACTGCAAAGCCGGGCGTTATAATCGGAAAAGGTGGAGCAGGTATTGAAAAGATCAAGTCTGAGGTTGCTAAGCTTACAGACAAGAAGCTTTCAATTGATGTAAAGGAAATCAAGAAGCCTGATACAGATGCACAGCTTGTAGCTGAAAATATCGCAGCACAGCTTGAAAATCGTATCTCATTCAGAAAGGCTATGAAGTCATGCATGGGCAGAACGATGAAGGCCGGTGCGCAGGGTATAAAGTGTGCCTGCTCAGGTCGTCTGGGTGGTGCTGATATGGCTAGAACAGAGTTCTACAGCCAGGGTACTATTCCTCTTCAGACACTTCGTGCTGACATTGACTATGGTTTTGCAGAGGCTGACACCACATATGGTAAGGTTGGTGTTAAGACCTGGATATACCATGGCGAAGTACTTCCTGTTAAAGGAAATAAGGAAGGAGCGAATAAATAATGTTAATGCCTAAGAGAGTTAAGCGTCGTAAGCAGTTTAGAGGTTCTATGGCTGGTAAGGCGCTGAGAGGTAATAAGATTACAAACGGTGAATATGGTATAGTTGCACTTGAGCCTGCTTGGATTAAGTCAAATCAGATAGAGGCTGCCAGAGTTGCAATTAACAGATATATGAAGCGTAGTGGAAAAGTATTTATCAAGATTTTCCCTGACAAACCGGTTACAGCAAAGCCGGCTGAAACTCGTATGGGTTCAGGAAAAGGTTCACTGGAGTACTGGGTAGCAGTTGTAAAGCCGGGCAGAGTATTGTTTGAGGTTTCAGAGGTTTCCGAAGAGGTTGCCAAAGAGGCTTTAAGACTGGCTATGCACAAGCTTCCACTCAAGTGTAAGATTGTTTCAAAAGCAGATTTAGAGGAGGTAGCAGGCAGTGAAAACTAAGGATTTTATGACCGAGTTAAACAGTAAGACTGTTGAAGAGCTTCAAAACGAATTAGTAGCTGCAAAGAAGGAATTATTTAACCTGAGATTTCAGAATGCTACTAACCAGCTCGACAACACAAGCAGAATAAAAGAAGTAAGAAAGAACATAGCAAGAATTCAGACCATTATGGCCGAGAAGAACAATGCTTAATTATCTTGGAAGGAGGAATTATTGTGGAAAGAAATCTGAGAAAAACACGTGTAGGTATAGTTACAAGTGACAAGATGGATAAGACAATCGTTGTTTCTATCGTAGATAATGTTAAGCATCCTCTTTATGGCAAAATCGTAAAGAGAACTTATAAGCTGAAGGCTCATGATGAGAATAACGAGTGTAGGATAGGCGACAGAGTTAGAGTAATGGAGACAAGACCGTTATCTAAGGATAAGAGATGGAGACTTGTCGAGATAATAGAAAAGGCTAAGTAAAGGAGGCAAATAAAATGGTTCAGCAGGAAACAAGACTTAAGGTTGCTGACAATACAGGTGCAAAAGAGCTTCTTTGCATCAGAGTATTAGGCGGATCAGTTAGAAGATATGCAAATATCGGCGATATCATCGTTGCCTCAGTTAAAGATGCAACACCAGGTGGAGTTGTAAAGAAGGGTGATGTAGTAAAGGCCGTTGTAGTAAGAACAAAGAAGGGCGCACGTCGTAAGGATGGTTCATATATCAAATTTGACGAGAATGCTGCAGTTATTATAAGAGACGATTTGAATCCAAGAGGAACACGTATCTTTGGACCAGTTGCAAGAGAATTGAGAGACAAGAAGTTTATGAAGATTGTTTCACTTGCACCTGAAGTATTATAAGGAGGTGTAGACCATGGCAACAATGAAGATAAAAAAGGACGATATGGTACAGGTCATCGCCGGTAAGGATAAAGGCAAGGAAGGCAAGGTTCTTTCAGTTGACAAAAAGAAGGGTACTGTAATCGTTGAAGGCGTAAATAAAGTATTTAAGCACAGCAAACCAAGCATGGCAAATCAGCAGGGCGGCATCATTGAGATGGAAGCACCACTTGATATCTCCAATGTAATGTATCTGTATAAGGGCAAGCCGGTAAGAGTCGGTTTTGAAGGTACAGGTAAGGATAAGGTTCGTGTAGCTAAAGTTAATGGTAAGACAGAAAAGATAGATTAATTGAAAGGAGGTCGTCTTAGGTGAGCAGACTTAAAGAAAAGTATGACGCTGAAATAAAGAGCGCCATGACTGATAAATTTGGATATAAGAACGTAATGCAGGTACCAAAGCTTGAAAAGATTGTTATAAATATGGGCGTTGGCGAAGCAAGAGATAATGCTAAGGTGCTTGACTCAGCAGTAAAGGATCTTGAAACTATCTCAGGTCAGAAGGCAGTTATTACAAGAGCCAAGAAATCAGTAGCAAACTTCAAGTTGAGAGAGGGTATGCCTATCGGTTGTAAGGTAACACTCCGTGGCGAGAAGATGTATGAGTTCCTTGACAGACTTGTAAATCTTGCACTCCCTCGTGTACGTGACTTCCGTGGAGTTAATCCTAATGGATTTGATGGAAGAGGTAATTATGCATTAGGTATCAAAGAACAGCTTATTTTCCCTGAAATCGAGTATGACAAGGTAGATAAGGTAAGAGGTATGGATATTGTATTTGTTACAACAGCACATACAGACGAGGAAGCTCGTGAGTTACTTACACTGTTCGGTATGCCGTATAGTAAATAATAAAGGAGGAGATTTTTGCATGGCTAAAACAGCAATGAAGGTAAAACAGCAGCGTAAGCAGAAGTTCTCTACAAGAGAATATACACGCTGTAAGATATGTGGACGTCCACATTCAGTATTAAAGAAATATGGAATTTGTAGAATCTGCTTCCGTGAATTAGCATATAAGGGACAGATACCTGGCGTTAAGAAATCAAGCTGGTAGGAAGAAGGAGGAAATTTATTATGTCAATGAGCGATCCAATAGCAGATATGCTTACAAGAATTCGTAATGCGAATACAGCAAAACATGATACAGTAGAAATCCCTGCTTCAAAGATGAAGAAAGCTATCGCCGATATCCTTTTAGCAGAAGGATATATTAAGGCTGTAGATATTATCGAAGATGGTAAATTTGAGACAATCAAGATTACATTGAAGTATGGTGCAGATAAAAACGAAAAAATCATCACAGGACTCAAGAGAATTTCAAAGCCTGGTCTTCGTGTTTATGCAAGCAAGGATGAGCTCCCAAGAGTACTTGGTGGACTCGGAATAGCTATCATCTCAACCAACAAGGGTGTTTTAACAGACAAGGAAGCCAGAAAAGAGAATGTTGGCGGAGAGGTTTTAGCGTTTATCTGGTAATATAAGAAGAAATCATCTGGTAACAATTCCTGAAAATATCAGATGTGAGACAAATAATAATTTATTTAAGGAGGACGGCAAAATGTCACGAATTGGAAGAATGCCTATCGCTGTACCTGCAGGAGTAACCGTAGATATAGCAGAAAATAATAAAGTGACTGTAAAAGGACCAAAGGGAACTCTTGAGAGAGTGCTTCCTTGTGAGATGAGCATTAAGCTTGAAGGTGATGTAATCACTGTTTCAAGACCTAATGACTTAAAGAAGATGAGATCATTACATGGTTTAACAAGAACACTGATTAACAATATGGTAGTTGGTGTAACAGAAGGGTTTGAAAAGACTCTTGAGGTAAACGGTGTTGGTTATAGAGCTCAGAAGCAGGGCAAAAAATTAGTTCTCGCTCTTGGTTATTCACATCCGGTAGAGATGACAGATCCTGATGGTATCGAGACAAAGGTCGATGGAAACAAGATTATTGTTTCGGGTATCAATAAGGAAAAGGTCGGACAGTACGCTGCTGAAATCAGAGAAAAGAGAGCCCCAGAGCCATATAAAGGCAAGGGTATCAAGTATATGGACGAAGTCATCAGACGCAAAGTCGGTAAGACTGGTAAGAAATAATAAAGGAGTGGAGAAAAAATGGTTAAAAAAGAATCAAGAAGCAAAGTTCGTGCTAAGAAGCATATGCGTATTCGCAACCGTATTTCAGGCACAGCAGCTTGCCCACGTTTAGCTGTATTCAGAAGTAATAATCATATGTACGCTCAGATTATAGATGATGTAGCCCAGAAGACATTAGTTGCTGCTTCCACAACAGAAAAGGCAATTAAGTCAGAGCTTGAGAAGACAAATGATGTTGATGCAGCGGCTTATGTTGGTAAGGTAGTAGCTGAGAGAGCACTTGAAAAGGGAATCAAGACTGTTGTATATGACAGAGGCGGTTTTATTTATCAGGGCAAAGTAAAAGCATTAGCAGATGCAGCAAGAGAAGCTGGTCTGGAATTCTAATAAGGAGGAATGACGACATATGAAGCGTGAAATTATAGATGCTAGTAATTTAGAGTTGGAAGACAAAGTTGTATCAATCAAGCGTGTAACAAAGGTTGTTAAGGGCGGACGTAATTCCAGATTTGCTTGCCTCGTTGTAGTTGGTGATAAAAATGGTCATGTTGGATGTGGAGTAGGAAAGGCAGTAGAAATTCCTGAGGCTATCCGCAAGGGCAAGGAGGATGCTGCGAAGCATCTCGTTACAGTGCCAATCAATGAGAATGGCAGTATACCATATGACTGGAATGGAAACTTCGGTAGTGCTTCTGTATTACTTAAGGCTGCTCCTGAAGGTACCGGTATCATCGCAGGCGGTCCTGCACGTAACGTACTTGAGCTTGCAGGATACAAGAATATCCGTACAAAGTCCTTAGGCTCTAACAATAAGCAGAATGTTGTTCTTGCGACCATCAAGGGTCTTTCAGAGATTAAGTCTCCTGATGATATAGCAAGACGTCGTGGCAAGTCTGTTTCAGAGATACTTAACTAGGGAGGTATTAGAAAATGGCAGATAAGTTAAAAGTAACTTTAGTAAAATCACCAATCAGCTGTATTCCAAAGCATAAGAAAACAGTTGAAGCATTAGGATTAAAGAAGGTAAACCATTCAGTAGAACTTCCAAACAATGCTGCAACTCTTGGTATGGTTAAGCAGGTTAGTTATTTGGTAAAGGTTGAAGAAATATAATTATATAAGGAGGAGCAGTCATGGATTTATCTACATTAAAGCCTGCTGAAGGCTCAAAGCATAGCGCTAACTTCAGAGTAGGTCGTGGACATGGTTCAGGAAATGGCAAGACAGCCGGCAAGGGTCATAAGGGACAGAAGGCTCGTTCAGGCTCACCGAGACCGGGATTTGAAGGCGGTCAGATGCCATTATATAGAAGAATTCCTAAGAGAGGTTTCCATTGTATCAATCATAAGGAAATCGTGGGAATTAACGTTTCCGCACTTGAGAGATATGAAGATGGTGCAGAGATAACAGTTGAAACACTGATTGCAGATGGTGTTGTAAAGAATCCTCGTGATGGTGTTAAGATTCTTGGAAATGGAGAGTTAAGTAAGAAGCTTACAGTAAAGGCAAATGCATTTTCTAAGTCAGCAGTTGCAAAAATTGAAGCTCTTGGTGGAAAAGCAGAGGTGATTTAATGTTCAAAACCTTTATTAATGCATTTAAGGTAAAGGAAATACGACAGAAGCTTTTATATACATTTTTCATGTTAATCGTAATCAGACTCGGAAGTCTGATTACGGTTCCTGGAATCAGTAAAGAAGCTATTCAGGAATATTTGCAGGATTCGTTGCAGGATTCCCTAGATTTGTTCAGCTCCTTCACCGGTGGTTCTTTTGAGCAGATGTCAATATTTGCATTATCTGTAACACCTTATATTACGGCAACCATTATCATTCAGCTGCTTACGATTGCCATACCGGCACTGGAAGAGATGCAGAAGGATGGCGAGACCGGACGTAAGAAGATCACAGCGATAACAAGATTTCTTACTGTAGGACTTGCTATATTGGAGAGCTCAGGCCTTACGATAGGCTTTAGCAGACAGAGCGGTCTTATGGATGACACAAGCATCTGGTCTATTTTGTTTATCATCATTGTGCTTACATCAGGAAGTGCATTTGTGATGTGGTTAGGCGAAAGGATTACAGAACGCGGTGTAGGAAACGGTATATCGATTATACTGTTGATAAATATCGTATCCACCATGCCGAACGACTTCAAGAATCTGTATACACAGTTCATGAAGGGCGAGGATGCAGTCAGAATGATACTGATAGGCTTGTTGATAGCGGCTGTTGTCGCTGTTACGGTATTTCTGGTTTGTATGCTCCAGGGAGCTGAAAGAAAGATTCCTGTACAGTATGCGAAAAAAATCCAGGGCAGGAGACAGGTTGGAGGACAAGCAACTCATATTCCTCTTAAAGTAAATACAGCAGGAGTTATTCCTGTAATTTTTGCGTCATCTATACTCTCTGTTCCGCTTATCATTGTAAATCTGTTCGGAATCAGCACATCAGGTGTAGCTGCAAGTATTATACAGGGATTAAATCAGGGTTACTGGTTCAATGCAAATTATCCTTGGGGTTTCCTTGGATTGGCTATTTATATACTTCTGGTTTTCTTCTTTGCATATTTCTATACGGCTATTACATTTAATCCGATGGAGATAGCAAATAACATGAAGAAGGGCGGCGGCTTTATACCTGGTATAAGACCTGGTAAGCCAACACAGGATTATTTAAATAAGATATTAAATTATATTATATTTATAGGCGCAGTCGGACTTATAATTGTAGCATGTATTCCGATGTTCTTTAATGGATTTTTCAGTACAAGCCTATCATTTGGTGGAACTTCCATCATCATCGTTGTAGGTGTTGTTATTGAGACAGGAAAGAGCATGGAGTCTATGATGCTTGTAAGACATTATCAGGGCTTCCTGATGGATTAAATGACTGCAGCATTGCAAATTTATTCATGAATGGGAGTGTGCATGATTTGTACACTTCCTATTCGTGGTTTTACAGTAGAATTTCATAACGGAGGGTTAGAATAATGAAAATTATCATGTTGGGTGCACCTGGTGCAGGAAAAGGAACACAGGCAAAGCTTATAGCTGAAAAATACAGCATACCACATATCTCTACGGGAGACATATTTAGAGCAAATATTAAAAATGGCACAGAGCTTGGCGCTAAAGCAAAAGAATATATGGACAAGGGTCTGCTTGTGCCAGATGAGCTCGTTGTAGACCTTGTAATGGACAGATTTAAAGCAGATGATTGTAAGAATGGATATATACTGGATGGTTTCCCTAGAACCATACCTCAGGCAGAGGCGCTGGATAAGGCTTTGACAGCTGCTGGAGATAGCGTAGACTATGCAATAAATGTAGAAGTGCCTGATGAAAATATCGTAAGAAGAATGTCGGGCAGACGTGCCTGTGTAGGCTGCGGAGCCACATATCATATAGTATATAATCCTACAAAGGTAGAAAACAAGTGTGATGCCTGTGGAGCAGAGCTGATACTTCGTGATGATGATAAGCCTGAGACAGTTCTTAACAGATTAAATGTATATCATGAGCAGACACAGCCTCTTATCAACTTCTATGAAGGTAAGGGAATCCTCAAGGAAGTTGACGGAACAAAGGATATGAAGGAAGTATTTGCTGATATTATTGCTATATTAGGTGAATAAAATGTCAATTCCGATTAAGTCTTCGGACGAAATTGAGCTTATGAAGGAAGCCGGAAGAATATTAGCATTGACTCATGAAGAATTACGAAAAGCAATAGCGCCCGGTATTACCACATATGAGATAAATAAGATAGGCGAGGACTTTATCAGAAGTCAGGGATGTGAACCATCCTTCCTTAATTTATATGGTTATCCCGCATCCATATGTATATCTGTCAATGAAGAGGTAGTACATGGGATCCCGTCCAAATCCAAGGCGTTAGAAGAGGGCGACATCGTAAGCTTGGATGCAGGGGTTATATATAAGGGTTATCATTCCGATGCGGCAAGAACATATGGCGTAGGCAGGGTAAATGATGAAAAACAGCTTTTGATGGATGTTACAAAGCAGAGCTTTTTTGAAGCCTTGAAGGTGGCGCGGCCGGGTAAGCATATCAGAGATATAGGGATCGCCGTAGAGAGATTTGTTTTATCATATGGATTTGATGTAGTGGTAGATTTGGTAGGACATGGAGTTGGAAAGAAGCTGCATGAGGAACCGGAAATACCAAATTTTGCAACGTTAAGGCGCGGCCCCAGGCTGAAAGCCGGTATGACACTTGCCATAGAGCCTATGGTGACCATGGGCGGACCGGAGGTCAGATGGCTGGACGATGAGTGGACTGTAGTAACCATAGACGGATTGCCGGCATCACATTATGAAAATACGATTCTTATAACTGAGGACGAGCCGGAGATATTATCAACGGCGCCGGGCATAAAGCTGTAGAGTGAAGAATATCATGAGTTTTAGGAGGATTTTTAAATGTCAAAATCAGATGTAATCGAAGTGGAAGGAAAAGTAGTAGAAAAGCTGCCAAATGCCATGTTTCAGGTAGAGCTGGAAAACGGACATAAGGTGCTGGCTCATATAAGCGGCAAGCTTAGAATGAATTATATAAAGATTCTTCCGGGTGATAAGGTGACATTGGAGTTATCGCCATATGATCTGACAAAGGGCAGAATCATATGGAGAGATAAATAAATTTAAGAAAAAAGAAATTTTTGGTATTGCATTTTAACTCTGGAAATGTTAGAATGCTAATTTGTAGCGGACTTTTTTTGAAAGGAGATTTTCTAATGAAGGTTAGAGCATCAGTAAAGCCTATGTGCGACAAGTGCAAAGTCATTAAAAGAAAAGGTATCGTTAGAGTTATCTGCGAGAATCCTAAGCACAAGCAGCGCCAGGGTTAATCGAAAAAAGGGAATGAGGTATCGGATGATAGCCCATCTGTAGGGATATCTTATTTTCGTGTAATGGCAGATTTTGCCATATAATTTTAAAAGCGGCTGGGCATACGAATGTGTGCCATATTAATAAAATTTTAAAAGACAGATGTAGCTTTAGACATATATATTTCACCGCAGCGGACATCCCGTTGTGATATATGAAGAAGTTACACACAGAATGTGAGAATTTACGGAGGTTAATTAGAATGGCTCGTATTTCAGGTGTTGATTTACCAAGAGAAAAGCGTGTTGAAATTGGTCTTACTTATGTATATGGTATTGGTTTGCCATCTTCACAGCGTATCCTTAAGGAAGCAAATGTAGATCCTGATACACGTTGTAACAACCTGACTGACGATGAAGTCAGAAGAATTCAGGAAGTTATCAATGCTACGCAGGTCGTAGAAGGCGATTTGCGTAGAGAGGTTGCGCTTAATATTAAGCGTCTTCAGGAGATTGCCTGCTATAGAGGAAAGCGTCACAGACAGGGACTGCCTGTTCGTGGACAGAAGACAAAGACAAACGCTAGAACTCGTAAGGGTCCTAAGAAGACAGTTGCAAACAAGAAGAAGTAATTATTTGATAAAACCATAGGAGGTTTAAGTTAATGGCTAATAAAGTTACTAAAAAAGTGACTAAGAAGCGTGTTAAGAAGAATGTTCAGCATGGACAGGCACATATTCAGTCATCTTTCAATAATACAATCGTTACATTAACAGACGCTGAAGGTAATGCACTTTCATGGGCAAGCGCAGGCGGATTAGGATTTAAGGGATCAAAGAAGTCCACTCCATATGCAGCTCAGATGGCAGCCGAGACAGCAGCAAAGGCAGCATTGCCTTACGGTTTAAAGACAGTTGATGTTATGGTAAAGGGTCCGGGCTCAGGCAGAGAGGCCGCAATTCGTGCTCTTTCAGCTTGCGGTATAGATGTAGTAAGTATCAAGGATGTTACACCGGTTCCACATAACGGATGTCGTCCACCAAAAAGAAGAAGAGTTTAATATAGGAGGTACAATATAAGATGGCAGTAGATAGAACCCCAGTTCTTAAGAGATGCAGATCTTTGGGCATGGAGCCGATGTATCTCGGAATTGATAAGAAGTCAAATAGAAAGCCTGTTAGAGCTAACAGGAAGGTAAGTGAATACGGACTGCAGCTTCGTGAAAAGCAGAAGGCCAAGTTTATTTATGGCGTACTTGAGAAGCCTTTCCGTAACCTTTATGCAAAGGCAGAACAGCAGAAGGGATTAACAGGTCCTAACCTGATGACTCTGCTTGAGTTGAGACTGGATAATGTAATATTCAGACTTGGCTTTGCCAGAACCAGAAAAGAAGCAAGACAGATAGTTGATCATAAGCATGTACTTGTAAATGGCAAATGTGTAAACATTCCTTCATACTCAGTTAAGCCAGGTGACAAGATTGAGATCAGGGAAAAGAGCAAGTCATTACAGAGATACAAGGATATCGTTGCAGCTACAGAGGGAAGACTCGTTCCTGCATGGCTGACAGCAGATTTAGAGACCTTGACAGGTGAAGTAGTAGAGAAGCCTGCCAGAGAGCAGATAGATGTACCTGTAAACGAGACTCTGATTGTCGAGTTATATTCTAAGTAAGAAGCGGCAGCGCGTAAAGCGCGCTGCAGTTTCTGCAAAAATTTGTTACTTGGTGTATAGCAGTATAAGAACCCTAAAGGAGGGGCTAGAATGTTTGAGTTCGAGAAGCCAAAAATTGAAATAGTAGAAGTTTCAGAAGATAACAAGTATGGTAAGTTTGTTGTTGAGCCTTTGGAGAGAGGTTATGGTACAACTCTTGGTAATTCTTTAAGAAGAATAATGCTTTCTTCTCTGCCCGGTTCAGCAGTAACACATATAAAGATAAAAGGTGTGCTGCATGAGTTTAGTTCTATTCCGGGAGTAAAGGAAGATGTAACTGAAATCGTTATGAACATAAAGAGTATCATAATCAAAAACAACTCTCTTGTAAAAGAGCCAAAGCAGGCCTATATAGATGTGACAGGCGATCGCGTAGTAAGGGCATCAGACATTCATGTTGATGGCGATATCGAGATTATGAATCCTGATCAGGTTATTGCAAATCTGAGCGGCCCGGATGCTAAGCTTGATATCGAGCTTACCATAGGCAATGGACGTGGATATGTCAGCTCTGATAAGAATAAAGAGGCTGACGCACCTATAGATGTTATTGCCATAGATTCTATATATACTCCTGTAGAGAGAGTAAATCTTACTGTTGATAATACCCGTGTAGGACAGGTTACAGATTATGACAAGCTTACACTGGATGTTTATACAAATGGTGCCATGGCACCTGATGAAGCAGTAAGCTTTGCTGCAAGAGTACTTGTAGAGCACCTTAACCTTTTTGTAGATCTTTCAGAAAATGCTAAAGCATTGGATGTAATGGTAGAAACCGTTCCGGATGAAAGAGAAAAGGTTCTGGAAATGAACATAGACGAGCTGGAATTATCGGTACGTTCATACAATTGTCTGAAGAGAGCCGGTATTAACACAGTCGAAGAATTAACAAACAAGACTCCTGAGGATATGATGAAGGTTCGTAACCTCGGACGTAAGTCATTAGATGAAGTTCTGGCAAAGCTTAAGGAATTGGGCTTGTCACTTAATAATGGTGAAGAATAAGCCGGAATGTACCACTCAGGCCGAATAATAGTAAGCACAGTGAAGACCCGAAAGGGTAAGGAGGATTAAAAATGGCTAAGTATAGAAAACTTGGAAAATCAAGTGCACAGAGAAAAGCGTTACTTCGTAATCAGGTAACACAGTTATTATATCATGGTAAGATTAAGACTACCGAAGCAAGAGCTAAGGAAGTAGTAAAGATTGCAGAGAAGCTTATAACACTTGCAGTTAAGGAAAAGGATAACTATGATGAGGTTACTGTTATGGCAAAGGTTGCCAAGAAGGATAAGGACGGTAAGAGAATCAAGGAAGTAGTAGATGGCAAGAAGGTAACTGCATATGATACTGTTGAGAAGAAGATTAAGAAGGATCAGCCTTCAAGACTTCATGCAAGACGTGAGATGCTGAAGGTATTATACCCTGTAGTAGAGGTACCTGAGGATGCAGCAGGTAAGAAGGCAGGAACAAAGAAGGTCGATCTTACAGCAAAGCTCTTTGATGAGTATGGTGTGAAGTATGCCGGACGTAACGGCGGTTACACAAGAATCATCAAGCTCGGTCAGCGTAAGGGCGATCAGGCTATGGAAGTTATTCTTGAATTAGTATAAATCACAACAAAAGAAGAGGGCTGTTAGTACAATATAATTGTGCTTTCAGCCCTTTTTTTTCGTATATTAGGAAGAAACAATATGGCATTTATAGATGTAAAAGGATTATCGCACAAATATTATATAAATGATAAGGACGGGAACCGGATAGGCGAAAAATATGCCGTAAGGGATATGGATTTCACGGCTGATGAAGGCAGATTTATAGTTATACTCGGCAGAAATGGTTCAGGCAAATCAACATTTGCCAGACATCTGAATGGACTTTTGACCGCTGACCGTGGAACTATATATGTATCCGGACAGGAGCTCGGGCAAGATAATCTGATAGATATAAGACAGCAAATCGGAATGGTATTTCAAAATCCTGATAACCAGATTGTAGGGAATAGCGTGATAGAAGATATCGCATTTGGTCCTGAAAACCTGGGCGTGGCCCCGGATGAAATATGGGCGAGGATATGCGCTGCACTTGAAAAAACAGAGATGGCTGATTATGCCAAAAGGAATACAGGAGCATTAAGCGGTGGACAGAAGCAGAGACTTGCCATAGCGTCGGTACTTGCCATGAAGCCCAAATGTATAGTGTTTGATGAAGCGACATCCATGATAGACCCGGACGGCGCTGCGAAAATCATGCAGACCATAAAGCTGCTAAATAAGGATTATGGGATAACGGTTATTATGATAACTCATAATATATGCGAGGCTGCCGAGGCTGATTATATATATGTGATGGAGGATGGAAAGCCATGCATGCAGGGAGCGGCGTCAGATGTTTTAAAGGATAAAGAACGACTTGAAAGCATAGGAGTCCTGATGCCTTTGCCTGATGATATATATGTCAAAAGAGAAAATGATAGTGCACGCAGGATTGTTTCTGCAAAAAATTTATCTTATACATATCAGGACGGGCAGGACAAAATAAAGGCTTTAAATGATATATCACTTGATATATATGAGGGAGAAATACTTGCTGTGGCCGGAAAGACCGGTTCCGGAAAAAGCACGATGCTGCAGCTTATTGCGGGGCTGCTAAAGGCGGAATCCGGCGATTTAACTGTATTTGATACAGATATGGTTCATACAAAGGGACTAAAATGTATCAGAAAAAGAATAGGATATGCATTCCAGTATCCAGAGCACCAACTGTTTAAGGACACTGTTCTGGAGGATGTGGCATATGGACCGTTAAATTACGGTATGGATAGAGATGAGGCTGTAGATGCGGCAAAGGAAGCCTTGAAGTTGGTGGGTGTGGATGAATCATATTATATGCATGCTCCATTTGAACTGTCGGGCGGGCAAAAGAAGCTTGTAGCGTTCGCGGGCATACTTGCTTACGGACCGGAGATGCTCATACTTGATGAGCCGACGGCAGGACTCGATGCTTATTCCAGAATCCAGATGTTTAGATTGATTAGGCGCCTCCGGGATGAGAAAAACATAACTGTGGTTTTTACATCTCACAATATGGAGGATATAAGCATGTTCGCCGACAGAATGGTGGAGATTAAGGAGGGCGCCAATGCTGCAATGCAGCATTATGGAATGCGCCCTCCGACATGCCGCCGAACGGATGTGAGGGGGCCATACATTGATTAAGGAGGGCGCCATAATTTGTTAAAGGATATCAGCATAGGACAATATTACAGGACGGAGTCAGTGATACATGGTCTCGATGCCCGTACGAAGCTTGCCATTACATTGATATATGCTATAAGTGTCTTTATCTGTGATAATATATATATGTATGCATTTGCAGGATTGTTTTTGGCAGTCTATGTGGCTTTAAGCAACGTCCCTTTACTTCATATTATAAAGGGCACGAGATTTATCTGGATATTTTTGATTGTTATGGCATTGTTTAATCTGTTTAATGGCGGTGTCATTCAAGCAGTATTTGTGGTGCTAAAGCTTTTGCTACTTGTTATGGGGTCATCCATTTTGACTTATACCACTCTGCCCATGAATATGACTGACGGTTTGGAACATATATTTGGATTTCTTAAGGTGTTTCATGTGCCGGTAGCAGAGATGGCTATGATGATTACTATAGCTATCCGTTTTATACCTATCATCATGGAAGAGATGGAAAAGATAAAGAAGGCTCAGATTGCAAGGGGCGCTGATTTCGAATCAGGCAATGTGATAAAGAGAATCAAATGCTATATGGCGGTATTTATCCCACTTTTTGTTTCTGCAATAGGACGTGCCACGGATTTGGCACAGGCCATGGACGCCAGATGTTATCAGGGTGGAAAGGGCAGGACCAGACTCAGAGAGTTAAAATATCATTTGCCTGATGGAATAGCATATGGGATAATAGTTTTATATTTTGCGGCCATTATAGTGCTAAGGATATGGCTGTAGAAAAATGGAGGGAATTATGAAACGGGTAAAATTAATTGTGTCATATGATGGAACTAATTACTGTGGCTGGCAGATTCAGTCAAATGGGATAACGATAGAAGAGGTGCTGAATAAAACGATTAGCCGGCTGACCGGCGAGGATATCCATGTGATTGGAGCCAGCAGGACAGATTCGGGCGTGCATGCTATGGGAAATGTGGCTGTATTTGACACGGAGTCATATATACCCGGAGATAAGTTTTCGTTTGCGTTAAACACAAGACTTCCGGATGATATCAGGATACAGGCATCATGTGATGTGGCAGATGATTTCCATCCGAGATTTTGCGATACGATAAAGACCTATGAGTATAAGATCTGGAACGACCGTTTTCCAAATCCGATGGTCAGACTGTATTCCAAATTTGTATACTTTAATATAGATTTGGACAGGATGCGCCAGGGAGCGTCATACCTTATAGGCGAGCATGATTTTAAATCATTTTGCTGTCCGAGGACGCAGGTAGAGAGCACGGTGCGGACGATAACTGACATAACATTTTCCAGAGAAGGGAATATGATAACAATGAGAATCTGTGGCACGGGATTTCTCTATAACATGGTAAGAATAATAATGGGAACCCTGCTCAAATGCGGTATGGGGATGTATGACCCGGAATATGTACAGGAAATATTGCTGGCGAAGGATAGAAGCAAGGCGGGGCCGACAGCCGAAGCGAGGGGATTGACCCTGGTTGGCATCGAATATTTGTAACAAAAACAGCAAAAAAAGCTGTGAGATGAAAAAAATTCATTGACACGTTTGGACGAGTATAATATAATTGATGAATGTGTGAAGTCAAAAATATGTTTTGAGCCAATGCCCCGGTAAGAAGCATATTAAAATAAAAAACAATTTGTTGATACATTGTAAAGGAGGTACCACGATGAAGAGCTTTATGGCAAGCCCATCAACTATAGAGAGAAAGTGGTATGTAGTAGATGCTACAGGTCATACTTTAGGACGCTTATCTTCAGAGATAGCAAGTATTTTAAGAGGAAAGAACAAACCAACATATACACCACATATTGATACAGGTGATTATGTTATAGTTGTAAATGCAGACAAGATTAAGGTAACAGGCAAGAAGCTCGACCAGAAGATTTACTATAATCATTCAGATTATGTAGGCGGAATGAGAGAGACCACACTTCGTGAGAAGATGGAAAAGAAGCCTGAGGAGGTTATTCGCCTTGCAGTCAAGGGAATGCTTCCAAAGGGACCACTTGGCAGAAGCATGATTAATAAGCTTTACGTATATGCAGGCCCTGAGCACAAGCAGCAGGCACAGCAGCCGGAAGTTTTAGAGATTAAGTACTAAAAGAAGGAGGGTAAATAAATGGCTAAGACAACAAGGTTCTACGGAACAGGAAGAAGAAAAAGCAGTGTTGCCAGAGTTTATATCGCTCCTGGTACAGGCAAAATCACAATAAACAAAAAGGACATGGAAGATTATTTCGGACTTGATACATTAAAGGTTATCGTTAGACAGCCACTCGTTGCTACAGGCACGGACGGAAAGTACGACGTACTTGTTAACGTTAAGGGCGGTGGATTCACAGGTCAGGCCGGTGCCATCAGACATGGTATCTCAAGAGCATTACTTGAGGTTGACTCAGACGAATACAGACCAATTCTTAAGAAGGCAGGATATCTTACAAGAGATCCTAGAATGAAGGAGAGAAAGAAATACGGTCTCAAAGCCGCAAGACGTGCTCCGCAGTTCAGTAAGAGATAGTTTTCAAAAAGATAGGTGAGCCGAATGATGCATTTGCAAAATATTTTATCGGTCAGAGCTATCTTGCACCTATATCTACCGAGCAACGGATATAATAAAAAGGAACAATGGTGAATGTAATGCCGTTGCTCCTTTTTTGATTGTTTGCCGCAAATGTCTCCGACGGAAACCGGTGAAACCCGACGGAAATTTCATAGTTGACATAACCTATCTGGGGGGGTAAAATAAAATGTAGTATGCAAAAATGGGATTATTGTAAAGGTTAATCGAAAATCAGGTTAAAAGGTCATTGAATTTATAGGGCTGTGTTGGTTATGAAAAGGGACGGACAAGAAAAAAAGCTGAATAAGAAGCTGATTATATTTGGGGTAATAGCTGTTATCTTGATCGGGCTGTCGGTTTATGCGGCTGTGTCAAAGGTATCCGACAGCAGGACAAATACATTTATTTCAACACAAATCTCAAATGCCGTTCAGGAAAACAGTGCAGACCCGACGGCATCAACGGAAGAAAGCTGGACGAATACTTCCGCCATCATAGAAAGTAAGGACTTCACATGGACTGCCGACACCGATACAAGCTACACATACAAATACGTCAGAGTACAAAATGTAGATGACGATGATGAAAACAACACGGACGCATATGTCAGGGTGACATTTGTGCCAAGGTGGATAAATGACACGATATATTCTTCCGAGGATGAAAACGGAAGCACCGAGGTCATAACGGATGATGATGATAATCCTGTATCGGTTGATGTTTTAAATAACGACGAGATATCCGCGTCCGGAAGTGGCAGCGGTACATATTACGGATTTTATAACTTTACCGTGGATACTGCAAATAATAAAGCATACTGGACGAATTCATATTATGGGACGTCAGGTGACAGTAACGATATCATCTTAACGCTTACCCTTGCGAATGACTGGAGCGACTATTGGTTTTATAACGAGGCGGATGGATATTTCTATTACAAAAATGCCTTAGAGCCCGGTGAAAGCACGGTAGTACTCGTTACAAAGGTGACAATAGATAATGAATTTCTTGAAAACATTAGTAACGCAGACGACACGATACAATTTGAACTGGATGTGATTTCCGATTCCGTGCAGGCTCTTGGCGGCGCGATAGCGGATTACGGAGCTTCAACGGATGATGATTCCGTCAGATGGAAGAACGTACAAAAAAATACTGACGGAAGCTTGACAGAGACTTCTACGGAATGATAATGGATGCAATAAATACCCGCGTACGGCAAAGCCGCATCCTAAGGGGGAGGACATGCAGCCATAGGCTGTAGAGCTTATGTTATGCACGCATTTTGAGGTGAGCATTCAGGTCTGCCCTGCGGGTATGCGACAGGTGTTTGCCATATAATATTACGGGAAGGAAAAGAAAATGGGCGAAAAGAAATCTTCATACTCAGTTAAATACAAGATTTTCGATATCCTGGGCACTATTATTACTTGGATAGTTGCAGTAGGAATTATTGTTGCTGCCCTTATTTTCGCTCAGGACAACAGTCCGCAGAAGTCGATATTCGGCTACAGATATTACACGGTGCTCACCGGTTCGATGGAGCCGGAGCTTTCGGTAGGCGATGTCGTTATTGTGAAGCTAAAGGATGCGGAGGATATAGAGGTCGGGGATGTCATAACATTTAACCCGTCGAGTGACAGCGAAGCCTATCTTACGCATAGAGTTACCGAGAAAATCGAGGACTACGACGGCACGGGCACGACGTGCTTTAAAACCAAGGGTGATGCAAATGATACCGAGGACTCATTTTTAATAGATGAGGCAAGAGTTATCGGAACGGTAGAGCTTCATATACCGGTCATCGGGTATGTCATCAGATTTGTTCAGCTCAGATGGTACTATGTTGTGCCGCTTGTGATTTTGATATTTATATTCATCAGGTTGATGAAGACATATTTTAATACGGATGATGAAGAAACGGAGCCGCAGGAGGCGGAGCACCCTGCTGCAAATGAAGAGGATGTTAAGACGTCTGCGGTCTCTGAAACCGGACGAAGCCCGCCCGTTAAGCAGCCTTGAATAGTATCTATAAATAATTGCGAAACAACCATTTGTTTGATGTGTTGTGAGCGGTTTATATGTCCTACACGAAAACACTCGCGTTCTGCTGCTCATGTAGCGGTACTAAGATTTCCACAACAGATGATTTTTCATAAATGAAAATCATCTGTTGTGAAAACCTAAGGACCGACATTCGCAGATGTTTCGTGTTAGGACATATAAACACGGTCACACATACTCATATATGTTGTTTCGCAATTACATACAAGAAAACGGAGGGAAATATTATGGAGAAAAAAACGAAAAAGAAAAATAAAAAGAAAATACTGGCGCTTGCCATGGTGCTTGCGCTTATCATAGTAATCGGCGGAACCTTCGCATGGTTTACGTCAAAGGATGAGGTAACGAACAGATTAAGCTCAAGCTCGGATTACAACGTAGCTATCACGGAGAATTATACTCCTGTTGAGAATATGATTCCGGGAACTACTGTAAAAAAGGAAGTTGCGGCAGTAAATACCGGTTCTGTTGATGCGTTTGTAAAAATGACAGTATCGGGACAGCTGGAGCTTACAACGATGGATTCTACAGGTGACAGTACATATAGTGCCACAAATGTAAGCAGTTATGTTGCATTGAGCACTGGTACTAATGCAAATGAGGTCACATCCCTTCAGGCGGGCGCAATACTTGCGTATACGACATCAACTAATGCTTCTGATAAAGGAGCAGTCGGAACGCTTTATACTGACGGTACAGGCTTTACGCCAACAGGTTCAGGCTTCTATGTATTCGCAAGAAGCGTAACAGCCGCAACTTCCGGAAATACATGGGAGTATGTGGGGTACTACTATGATGGCAGTAGTGACTATTATGCTATAACAATTGATACGTCAAGCTCAACCATAAATAATGATGGTACAATTTCCGGAACTGCTCCATCATG
>X287_Common_Brushtail__coassemble_55_pt1 | contig 22206 bp, 18 predicted proteins | sample X287_Common_Brushtail__metabat2_low_PE_009 | metagenome-assembled genome bin X287_Common_Brushtail
GTAAAGGGTCACGCCGGACATCCTGAAAATGAAAGATGCGACAGGCTGGCTACTACTGCGGCGGACGGCAATAAGAAGATTAATGATGAAGGACTGGAATAGGATGGATAAGAGAGATTTTCGTGAATTATTTGAAAATAAGATAATAATACTCGACGGTGCGACAGGCACAAATCTGATGGATGCTGGTATGCCTGTCGGGGTATGCCCTGAGGAATGGATACTTGCGCACAGGGACATCATGCTAAAGCTCCAGTGCGATTATCTGGATGCGGGAACGGATATTTTATATGCTCCTACATTTACCTGCAATCGTATAAAGCTGATGGAGTATGGTATCTCTGACAGGCTTTATGATATGAACAGGGAGCTTATCTCGATATCAAAAGAGGCCGTAAACAGATGCGGCCACGGATATGTAGCTGGCGATATAACGATGACCGGCAAGCAACTGGCACCTATAGGCGAGCTGTCATTTGAAGAGCTGGTAGACGTATATAAGGAGCAGATAATGGCACTCATCGACGGCGGCTCGGATCTGCTGGTGGTGGAGACCATGATGAGCCTTGCGGAAAGCAGGGCGGCTGTTATTGCCGCAAAAGAGGTATGTGATCTGCCTGTTATGGTGAGCCTGACCTTTAATGAAGACGGCAGGACGTTGTTTGGTACGGATCCGCTAACCGCCATAAATGTATTACAGAGTCTGGGCGCAGATGCGGTAGGTATAAACTGTTCTACAGGCCCTGACAAAATGATACCTCTTATCGAAAACATGAAGAGTATAGCTTATGTTCCGATATTTGCAAAGCCAAATGCAGGTATGCCGGAGCTGGTGGATGGAAAGAGCGTATATGGCATGATGCCGGAGGAATTTGCTGCTGAGATGAAGCAGTTAATTGATGCTGGAGCGTCTATGGCAGGCGGCTGCTGCGGTACGACTCCTGCCCATATAAGGGCACTCGCAGATATGGCGGCCGATATGCCGATACCGTATATAAATAGCGAGAGACGCAGATGTATATCATCTGAGAGGAGCACGGTAGAAATCAATCTTGACGGACCGTTTATGGTAGTCGGAGAAAGGATCAATCCTACAGGCAAGAAAAAGCTGCAGGCGGAGCTTCGTGAAGGCAAGCTCGACCTCGTGATTTCCATGGCGGAGGAGCAGGTAGAAAAGGGCGCATCCATACTGGATATAAATGTGGGTATGAATGGCATAGATGAAAAGGAAATGATGGTGCGCGTCGTTACAGAGGTATCTCAGACTGTGAACCTGCCGTTGTGTATAGATTCGAGTGATCCGGCCGTGATAGAGGCGGCGCTTCGTATATATCCGGGCAGGGCGCTTATCAATTCAATATCACTCGAAAAAGTAAAGATAGAGGGCATACTTCCACTCGCAAAAAAATATGGAGCGATGTTTATCCTTTTGCCACTCTCGGATGAGGGACTGCCAAAGGATGCGGAGGAAAAGGAGAGAATCATCCGCAAGGTATTAAATATAGCATATAAGGCAGGCTTCACAAAAAAGGATATAGTAGTCGACGGTCTGGTGGCGACGATAGGAGCGGAAAAGCAGGCTGCATTAAACTGTCTGAGAACCATCGAATATTGTCATGACAATGATCTGCCGACCATATGTGGACTATCAAATATTTCCTTCGGACTGCCAGAGAGAATGTTTGTAAATACTGCATTTCTCACGATGGCGATAAGCAAGGGACTGACTATGGCTATAGCAAATCCTTCACAGGCCATGCTCATGAATGCGGCATTTGCATCTGATATGCTTCTGAACAAAGAAAATGCTGATGTCAGATATATAGATAATGTTGTAGCTCTTGATACAAAACAGAAGGATGTGACAAATGAAGCCGCTCTTTCGGGCGATATGTCAGGTCATACGATTTTGTATGCAGATGTGATAAAGGGCAACAGGAGAAGTATAGTAGATGATGCGAAAGCAGTTCTTGCTGAGGGAAAGTGTAACGCGGAGGATATCATAAATAATGACCTCATACCTGCTATAAATCAGGTGGGTGTCCTCTTCGAGCAAAAGAAATATTTCCTGCCGCAGCTGATTTCCGGTGCGGAGGCCATGGAGCTTGCGATAAATTATCTGTCACCTATGGTACCAAAGAAAAATCAGGATAAGGAAATGCCTGTTATCGTGATAGCCACGGTAGAGGGAGACATACATGACATAGGAAAAAATCTGGTGGCTTTGATGCTTAGAAATTACGGCTTTAAGGTTATCGACCTGGGAAAGGATGTGCCGGCTGCTACTGTGGTACAGGCAGCCATAGATGAAAAAGCGGAAATCATAGCACTCTCGGCGCTTATGACCACAACAATGGTTAAGATGAAGGATGTAGTAGATCTGGTAAAAGCCGAGAAGCTGCCATTTAAGGTTATAATCGGCGGAGCAGTGATAACACAGAGCTATGCAGATGAAATAGGTGCAGACGGATATTCTAAGGATGCCGCAGAAGCAGTAAATCTTGTGAAAAACCTGTTAAACATATAATTGACAATAATGTCCATTCTTACTATAATGAAGGTTAAGGCAAATGAAAGGTGGTTTTATACGATGGATAATATGGTTTTGTCGCTTTTAGTGGACAATACTTCCGGTGTTCTGAGTCGTGTTTCCGGGTTATTCAGCAGGAGAGGATACAATATAGACAGCGTGACGGTAGGCGTTACGGAAAATCCCGCATACTCACGTATGACTGTTGCAGTCAGTGGAGATAATACCTCGCTGGGACAGATTAAGAAACAGTTAAATAAGCTTGAGGACGTCGTTGAGATCGTAGAGCTTGAAGCAGGACATTCCGTATGTCGTGAGCTCGTTCTCGTAAAGGTAAAGTCGTCCAAGGAGACCAGACAGGATATCATTTCCATAGCAGATATATTTAGGGCAAATATCGTAGACGTATCAAAGGGCTCCATGATGATAGAGCTGACGGGTGCTACCAGCAAGGTGGAGGCATTCCTGAACCTTTTGGACGGATTTGAGATTGTAGAGCTTGTAAGGACAGGCTTGACAGGACTTGTCAGAGGTTAAGATATTAATCACAACAACATTGCAGTGATTAACATATAGCTATTAATTTTATAATTATTAGGAGGAATAAGATAATGGCAGACGCAAGAATTTTTTATCAGGAGGATTGTAATTTATCATTACTTGACGGTAAGACAATCGCAGTTATCGGCTATGGCAGCCAGGGACATGCACATGCTCTTAATGCAAAGGAGTCAGGATGTAACGTAATCATTGGTCTCTATGAGGGCAGCAAGTCATGGGCTAAGGCTGAGGCACAGGGATTTGAAGTATATACAGCTGCTGAGGCTGCAAAGAAGGCAGATATCATTATGATTCTTATTAATGATGAGTTACAGGCAGATATGTATAAGAAGGACATCGAGCCAAACCTTGAGGCAGGAAACATGCTTATGTTCGCTCATGGCTTCAATATCCACTTTGGCTGTATCAATCCACCTGCTGATGTAGATGTTACTATGATAGCACCTAAGGGACCGGGACATACGGTTCGTTCAGAGTACCAGGCAGGAAAGGGTGTTCCTTGTCTTGTAGCTGTAGAGCAGGATGCTACAGGTAAGGCTCTTGATCTTGCACTTGCATATGCACTTGCTATCGGCGGTGCCCGTGCAGGCGTTCTTGAGACAACCTTCAGGACAGAGACAGAGACAGATTTATTTGGTGAGCAGGCAGTTTTATGTGGTGGTGTATGCGCACTGATGCAGGCAGGCTTTGAGACATTATGTGAAGCAGGCTACGATCCAAGAAATGCATACTTTGAGTGCATCCATGAGATGAAGCTCATCGTTGACCTGATATATCAGTCAGGTTTTGCAGGCATGAGATATTCTATCTCAAATACAGCAGAATATGGCGATTACATAACAGGACCAAAGATTATTACAGAGGATACAAAGAAGGCTATGAAGCAGATACTTTCCGATATCCAGGATGGTTCATTTGCAAAGCAGTTCCTGCTTGATATGTCACCTGCAGGTCGTCAGGTACACTTCAAGGCTATGAGAAAGCTTGCTGGTGAGCATCCTGCTGAGAAGGTAGGCGAAGAGGTTCGTAAGCTTTACAGCTGGAACAACGAGGATGACAAGCTGATCAATAACTAATCTATATTATTTATTTTGTGCATCACAATAAAGGGACGGCCCAAACCGTCCCTTTATATGTATGGAAACGGTGACCGTTTTGAATATATAAAAAACTTATTAGTAAGAAGGAGGGCGCCATGAACTGTCTGGAGGCACAGTCAAAAATAATTGCATTTATAGACAACAAGCTTCCTGATGATGAACTCAAGGAGTTTATTAAGCATATAAAAAGCTGTGACAACTGTGCTGAAGAGCTGGAAATATACTATACTCTGATAGTAGGCACCAGACAGCTTGATAATGAGCAGAATCTCTCTTCAAATTTCAAGAATGAGCTAAATGAAAAGCTTGATGAAGAATTTAACAGGATGACGACAGTAAAGAGGATAGCCACATCAACCATTGTGATTGTTCTGGCGGCGGTTATCTTCGGACTGGTCTGGGTTTATAACGGTATTTTGGATAAGGTTTATCTGAATGAACAGAATACAAAGCTTTCAGCTCAGACAGAATATTATTATGCAGACAGCTTTAGTGAAATTATCGGTCATGATTACAGCAGATATGTAGATATATTGGTGAATTATCTGGATGAACCATCCGAAACTGTAGAAAATGTAAGTACGTTGAGTCAGGAATTTATGAGCAAGATAAAGACCTATAACAAATCTCATTTAAAATATAGTGAAATATCCGAGGTAGAAGATGATGAGTAAGATTTTAATAATTGACGGACATAGTATATTGAACAGGGCATTTTATGGGCTCCCTCCGCTTACAAATTCTGAAGGGCTTCATACAAATGCCGTTTTAGGTTTTATAAATATTATTTTAAAGATTATGGATGAGGAAAAGCCGGATAAGATGTGTGTAGCATTTGACGTGCACCAGCCGACATTTCGTCATATCAGATATGAGGCATATAAGGGCACAAGAAAGCCCATGCCTGAGGAGCTGAGGGAGCAGGTTCCCATGATGAAGGAGCTTCTTAGAGCCATGAATATAAAAACTATAGAAAAGGGCGGCTATGAGGCAGATGATATCATTGGAACCCTGTCCAGAGAAGCCGAAAAAGCAGGCTGCATGGTGGTTATAGTATCAGGAGACAGAGATTTGCTGCAGCTTGCGACCGATACGATACTTGTCAGGATTCCAAAGACGAAAGCCACCGGAACAACCATAGAAAATTATTTTGCAGATGATGTAAAGGCTCTATATGGCGTGACACCGACAGAATTCATCGATATGAAGGGCCTGATGGGCGACTCATCCGACAATATACCGGGAGTGCCAGGTATAGGTGAAAAGACAGCGGCAAAAATCATCATGACATATGGCTCGATAGAAAATGCCATAGCGCATATAGATGAGATAAAGCCTGCCAAGGCTCAGAAGAATCTGGATGAATACCGGGAGCAGGCTCTGCTGTCAAAGGAGCTGGCAACTATAAAGCTTGACTGCGAGCTGGATACTGACATATCAGATACTGAGATAGGCGATATGTGGAATACAGACGCTTATGAATTATTTAAGAGATATGAGTTTAAAAGCCTTTTGAATAGATTTGACAAGAACGAAATGGATGAGACCTGTGATATCGTTCCTGACATCACACTTATCGAGGATATGGAAAGCCTTGAGTCACTCTTTAAACGTGCATGCGAAGAGACAAGGGTGGGTCTCTACGTCATCAGCGCTGATGATAATTTTCTCGGTATAGCACTTGGCTTCATGGATCATAAGGTCTATATCGTAAGAGACGGAGGAGCGATAGACGAGGAGCTGCTATCAGATAAGCTCACAGAGCTTGCATGTGCAGGAGTCGGCGTCTCTGTCATGGACTTAAAAACCACGCTAAAGTTTATATCATTTGATGAAAGCTATGAAAATGTAGATGATATCTCAGTCGCTGCCTATCTGCTAAATCCGATAAAGGACACGTATCTTTATGACGATATAGCGAGAGATTTCCTTAGAGCCTCCTTGCCGTCGGCAAAGGAGCTCGCGGAGAAAAAGGATATAAATATCTTTTCATTTTATGATGAGGATCTGATGAAAATGTTTGCATATAATGCACTCGTTCCCGTTCTGGCTTTAGATGCCTTAAAGGCGCGCCTGGGCGATGAGGGCATGCTTGATTTATATGAGTCCGTCGAAAAGCCGACCGTATATACCTTGTATGATATGGAGCAAAGGGGTGTCATGGTCGAAAGAGATGCATTAGGTGCATACAGTAAAAAGCTTGAGCTTCGGATAAATGAGCTCCATGATAATATCATAGGATATGCTGGCTGCGAATTTAATGTAAATTCTCCGAAACAGCTCGGCGAGGTGCTTTTTGAGAAGATGGGGCTTTCGGGCGGCAAAAAGACAAAGACCGGGTATTCCACCAGTGTCGATGTACTCGAAAAGATAAAAAACAGTCATCCTATCATTCCTGATATATTGGAATACAGACAGCTTGCAAAACTGAATTCCACCTATGCCAAGGGACTTACAGCATTTATCAGTGATGATGGCAGGATACATGGCACATTTAACCAGACCATCACGGCTACGGGAAGGATTAGCTCTACCGATCCAAATCTGCAAAATATTCCTATGCGTATGGAGCTTGGCAGGCTGATTAGGAAAGCCTTTGTACCAATGGAAGGCTATGTGTTTGTAGATGCCGATTATTCACAGATCGAGCTGAGAGTCCTGGCGCATTTGGCGCATGACCCAGTAATGAAGCAGGCATTTCTGGATCATGTGGATATCCATACTACAACAGCCTCAGAGGTATTTGGTGTGCCAACAGATCAGGTGACGCCGCTTCAGAGAAGGAATGCCAAGGCGGTAAACTTCGGCATCGTATACGGCATAAGCGCATTTGGCCTCGGCGAGGACCTCGGGATATCCAGAAAGGAAGCGTCTGAGTATATAGAAAAATATTTTGACACATATAAGGGCATAAAGAACTTCCTGGACGAGCAGGTAGTGCATGCCAAGGAAAATGGCTATGTAAAAACCATATATGGAAGGAAACGTCCGGTTCCGGAGCTCAAATCGTCGAATTTCATGCAGAGAAATTTCGGAGAAAGAATCGCGATGAACTCGCCTATACAGGGTACTGCGGCTGATATAATAAAGATAGCCATGGTAAATGTGAATAAAGAGCTCAAGAAGAGAGGACTTAAGTCCAGGCTCATATTGCAGATACATGATGAGCTGCTTATAGAGACGGCAAGAGATGAGGTGGATGAGGTAAAGGAGATACTTACCGAGCAGATGATGCACTCCGTAGACCTTGATGTACCGCTTGAGATAAGCATAGCAGAGGGCGACAACTGGTATGATGCAAAATAGAAAGAGGATATGTAATAGATGATAATACTCGGACTGACAGGCGGCATAGGCTCAGGCAAAACCGTCGTACTAAATATACTAAAGGAAGAATATGATGCATATATCATAGAAGCGGATGCTTTGGCGCATGAGCTCATGAGACCCGGAAATGAGGCATATGACAGCATTGTCGAAGCATTTGGCAGTGGGATACTGCGAGACGATGGCGAGATAGACCGTCTGGCATTTGGAAATGTAGTATTCCATGATGAGGAAAAGCTGAAAATCCTGAATACCATAGTTCATCCCGCGGTAAAGCGTGAGATACTTCGACTTATAGATGTCGAAAGAGCAAGAGACACAAAGCTCTTTGTGATAGAAGCAGCTCTCCTGATACAGGATGGATATAAGGAGATCTGTGACTATATGTGTTATGTATATGCAGATATGGACACGCGCATCAAACGTCTGATATCGGGCAGGGGCTACACCGAAAAGAGAGCGAAGGATGTTATGGCATCTCAGGAGGATGAGACATTTTACAGGGAAAATACGGATTTTATCATTGATAATTCACATAAGGTAGAGGACACAAGAAAGCAGCTCCTTGCATATTTTTCGAAGGAGATTTTTCGCTGATTTTCTCTTGAGAATGAACCGGTAATAGAGTAGAATGATGGTATGTAATGGATTTAAATTTTATAAGTTGGGAGATAAAAGATCATGAAGATATTGGTTATTAACTGCGGCAGCTCATCTCTGAAATATCAGCTGATTGATTCGGAAACTGAGCTTGTACTTGCAAAGGGCTTATGCGAACGTATAGCCGTAGATGGCAGTCTGACACATACTACTACAGGTAAGGAAAAGTATACAAAGGAGCTTCCTATGCCTGACCACAATGCAGCTGTAAGATATGTACTCGAGGCATTGACAGATGAGACAACAGGAGCGATAAGCTCTCTGTCGGAGATAGATGCCGTAGGACACAGGATAGTGCATGGAGGAGAAAAATTTGCCAAATCCATAGTTATAAACGAGCAGGTTATCGATGCCATAGAGGAATGCAACGATCTCGCACCGCTCCACAATCCGGCAAACCTGATAGGTATCAGAGCCTGTGAGAGTAATATGCCGGGCGTGCCTATGGTGGCAGTATTTGATACAGCTTTTCATCAGACCATGCCGAGTGAGGCATATACCTATGGTTTGCCATATGAATTTTATCAAAAGTATAAGATAAGAAAATACGGTTTCCACGGAACCAGCCACAGCTTTGTATCAAAGAGAACGGCTGAGCTTTTGGGTAAGGATATAAAGGATACAAGGATTATAGTATGTCATCTGGGAAACGGCTCCAGCGTCACAGCCGTAAAGGGCGGAGAATCCATTGATACGACGATGGGACTCACACCGCTTGCCGGTCTTCCTATGGGTACGCGTTCGGGAGATATCGACCCTGCTATCATAGGTTTTATAGCAGAAAAGGAGCATATCAGCATAGACCAGGTAAATACTATACTGAATAAGCAGTCCGGTATGCTCGGCCTCTCCGGTGTATCAAGCGATTTCAGAGACTTAGATGCCGGTGTCCTTGAAGGAAATGACAGATGTGCGCTTGCGCTTCGTGTATTTGGTTATAATGTAAAGAAATATATCGGCTCATTTGCCGCAGCCATGGGCGGTGTGGATGCTATAGCATTTACGGCTGGAGTCGGAGAGAACAATCCAAACGTAAGACGTACGGCCACAGAGGGCTTGGAATACCTGGGTATAGAGCTTGATGAGACGGCCAATCAGGTCAGAGGCGAAGAGAAGCTTATCTCGACAGCATCCTCTGCTGTAAAGGTTTATGTAGTGCCTACGAATGAGGAGCTTGCTATTGCGAGAGAAACAGCCGCTTTACTGTAATTTTTTTGTTGACAAAGGCATATGCGATATGTATAATGTCAGATGTGCGATTTTTAAATTTTTATAATTTTATATTTTGGAGATGCTATGTTAATTAATTTATCCGATATTTTATCAGGAGATAAGCTGACACAGGATTTTCAGGTTACGTCGGATATGAGCGAATTCAACTTCAAGGGAAATGTTTATCATATAGATGATTTTCCTACCTTTACCCTAAAAGCGGTAAACAGGGGCAAGAGAAAGGCTCATATAGAAGCAGATTTCAAGATTAAGCTTGTGATGACATGTGACAGATGCCTTGATGAAGTTATCAGAGAATACGACGTAAGTATCGATGAAGATATCGATACGAGCGTATTTGAATCTGACAAGGTTGATGAGATTAATGAACTAAATTATCTGGAAAACGATAATGCGGATATGGACGTGCTGTTAACTAAAGAGCTTATCAGTGTCGTTCCTATGCAGGTGCTTTGCAAGGAGGATTGCAAGGGATTATGCAGAGTCTGTGGTACAAATCTGAATTACCATACATGTGATTGTGATGATTTCGTACCGGACCCGAGATTATCAGTTTTTGCAAATATTTTGAAGGATCAGGATTAATAGGAGGTGTGATTCATGTCAATTTGTCCAAAGAATAAAAGCTCAAAGGCTAGAAGAGATAAGAGAAGAGCAAACTGGAAGATGACTGCTCCTGCACTTGTAAAGTGCAGCAAGTGCGGTGAATTAATGGTACCACACAGAGTATGTAAGGCTTGTGGTTCATATAATAAGAAAGAAATTATTTCAGTTGAAGCATAAATAAGATAATTACGTTATATTATTTTTTCCATATTTCTTTCTCCTACTCCCCATATTTTTATGGGGAGTTTTTCGTTTTCTTTCTATTTTCTTTGCTGCTTGACTTTGAATAGTATGAATTATATAATTGTCAGAGGTATAAATCCGGAATATATATACAAGGGGAATACATATGAATGATATAACAGAAATCGTAGTAGACGGCATGGGCGGAGACAATGCGCCGCTTTGGATAGTCAAGGGTGTCGTAGATGCCGTAAATGAAGGTGCCAGAGCCCATATTACCATAACAGGAAAAGAGGACCTGATACAGGCCGAGCTCTCCAAATATGAGTATGACAAAGCAAAGATATCCGTAGTAAATACACCAGAAGAGATCACATGTCATGATGAGCCGGTGGCAGCTGTCAGGACCAAGAAGGATTCCTCCCTTGTAGTCGGCTGCAATATGGTAAAGGAAGGAAAGGCCGACGCGATTATTTCGGCAGGAAGCTCCGGAGCAGTTCTTGTAGGAGGGCAGATAATAGTAGGCCGCTCAAAGGGCGTGAAACGTTCGCCGCTTGCACCGCTTATCCCTACCTCAAAAGGATTTTCACTGCTTATCGACTGCGGAGCAAATGTAGATGCCAGACCTGAGCATCTGGTTCAGTTTGCCAAGATGGGCTCCATATATATGGAAAATATCGAAGGTATCAAAAATCCCCGTGTAGCCATAGTAAATATCGGAGATGAAGAGGAAAAGGGAAATGCCCTCGTAAAGGAGACATATCCGTTGCTAAAGGAGTGCAAGGATATCAATTTCATCGGCAATATAGAAGCGAGAGAGATACCAAATGGAGCCGCTGACGTTATAGTATGCGAGGCATTTGTCGGAAATGTCATACTAAAGCTCTATGAGGGCCTTGCAAAGATGCTTCTGACAGAGATCAAAGGTACTCTTATGAGTTCGTTAAAGGGAAAGCTTGGAGGCCTTCTGATAAAGGGCTCCATAGGCGGACTAAAGGATAAATTCAGCGCCAAAAACAAAGGCGGTGCGCCGCTTCTTGGACTTAAGGGGCTGGTTATAAAGATACATGGTAATTCAAAGAATGAAGAGGTTAAAAGTGCGATTTTCCAATGCATCACCTTCAAGGAAAATGGTGTAAATGAGAAAATATCAGAAAAAATGGCTGAGAAATAATGAATAATTTTAATTATGAAGAGTTTGAAAAGAATATTGGTTATCAGTTCAAGGATCAAGGTCTGCTCGTAACCGCACTGACTCATACTTCATACGCAAATGAAATGAAGATAAATAAAAGGGAGTGCTATGAGCGTTCAGAATTCTTAGGAGATGCTATACTGGAGTATATCGTTAGCGACTATCTGATACGGAATTATCCTGACTATTCGGAGGGAAAGCTTACGAAGCTTCGCGCCAGTCTGGTATGTGAATTCACATTGTCACAGATATCAAAGGAGCTTGATTTTGGTACCTATGTCGTCCTTAGCAAGGGCGAGGAGCTGACAGGAGGCAGAAACAGAGACTCCATCATGTGTGATTTATTTGAGTCTGTGCTTGGCGCCATATATTTAGATGGAGGGCTCGAGCCCGCAAGGCGCTTTGTTGAGACCCATCTGCTCCGTGATATAGAAGAAAAATCCCTGTTTTACGATGCCAAATCCACTCTTCAGGAATATGTCCAAAAAAACGGGCAGAGCTTTAGATATGAGCTGGTATCTGAGTCGGGTCCCGACCATCACAAATCCTTCAAATCCAGGATTATCATAGATGATGTGCAGATAGCAGAGGGTACAGGTCATTCCATAAAAAATGCAGAGCAGTCCGCAGCCTATAATGCGCTTATTATTTTAAGAGAGCAGGACAAAACGGAGTTATAAACATAAGAAGCAGGTTTTTATCATGTATTTAAAAAATATAGAGGTAAATGGTTTTAAGTCATTTGCAAATAAGATAAATTTTCAATTTAATAACGGTATCACTTGTATCGTAGGACCAAATGGTTCGGGTAAGAGTAATGTGGCCGATGCAGTGAGATGGGTATTGGGTGAGCAGAGTGCCAAATCCCTGCGAGGCTCAAAGATGGAGGATGTCATATTCTCTGGTACAGAGCTTAGGAAGCCTCAGGGCTCAGCTTATGTTGCCATAACTCTTGATAATAGTGACCACAGTCTGCCTATAGATTATAATGAGGTAACGGTGGCGAGACGTGTATACCGTTCCGGCGAGAGTGAATATCTGATAAATGGTGTGGCAAGCCGCTTAAAGGACGTCACATCCCTGTTTTTTGATACCGGTATCGGTAAAGAGGGCTACTCCATCATAGGTCAGGGACAGATAGAGAAGATATTAAATGGTAAGCCTGAGGAAAGACGTGAGCTCTTTGACGAGGCCGCAGGTATCGTGAAGCTGAAGAAGAACAAGGCAGCCGCAGAAAAATCCCTCGAAGCAGAAAGAGATAACTTGAGCCGTGTAAATGATATTTTAAATGAGCTCGAAAGACAGGTGGGCCCGTTAAAGGAGCAGTCTGAGGTTGCAAGGAAATATCTGCAGTATAAGGAAGAATTAAAGCAGCTTGATGTAAATGCCTTCCTTTTGGAGCTCGATGAATTAAAGGACAGTCTCACTAAGGATACTGAAAATCTCCAAATCATAAATGACGATATAGCATCCACAAAGGAGCTTTATGAGCAGACCCGTGAAGAGTATGACCGTATAGAGCATGAGCTGGAGCAGATAAATAATCTGATAGAACAGACCAAAAATAAGACACATGATATCAGTCTTGTTCGTGAGCGCAAAGAGGGCGAGATAAATGTTATCAATCAACAGATTGTTACCCTCAAATTAAATGATAAGAATATACATGACCATATAGACAGAATAAACAGTCAGATAGAAGCAGGCAGAAAAGAGCTGCAGGAATATTACAATAAAAAGACTGCCCTCGATGAAGAGTTAGATGGCGCTGACGACAGTCTCGAGCAGGCAAAGGAAGCTGCTGCCGGGATTAGCGAAACGATAGAAAAGCTCGAAAATGAGATAGAGGACTGTAAGGCAAATATCATCGAATATATAAATGAGAGCGGAACGTTAAAAGCAAAGGTTGGCAGATATGATGCCATGCTTGAAAATATTTATCTGAGAAGGACACAGCTGAACCAGAGATATTTGCAGTTTAAAAGTGATGATACAACCGACCGAAAGGAATATGAGAAGCTAAATAGTGAGTTAAAGGAGCTTGAATCGAACGTAGACGGGCTGCTTACGACGCTTGAGGCCTCTGAAAAGGAGCTCGAGGAGAACCAGAGCAGAAATAAGCATAACAGGGAAATCATACACAATACAAATGAAGAACTGTCAGCGAAGAAGTCAAAGCTTGAGGCATTAAGAAATATCACCGAAAGATATGATGGATATGGCAACAGTATAAGACGTGTTATGGAGCAGAAGGCTTCAAATCCCGGCATCATAGGTGTTGTGGCTGATATTATCACAGTAGATAAGAGATACGAAGTCGCAGTCGAAACAGCACTTGGTGGCAGCATACAAAACATAGTCACAGAGGATGATGCCACAGCCAAAAAGATGATATCTTACCTGAAGACTGCAAAGGCAGGCCGCGCAACCTTTCTGCCTCTAAACAACATACTAGACAGAAGTAATGTGCGAAGTGATGTTCTTTCTGAAAAGGGTGTAATCGGCCTTGCATCTGATCTGGTAGAGTATGATCCTAAGTATAAGAATCTCATAGGATATCTCCTCGGAAGGATTGTTGTAACTGATAATATAGATAATGCGATACTGGTATCAAGGAAATATAATCAGAGTCTGAGGCTTGTTACGGTAGAGGGAGAGCTGATAAGTCCCGGCGGCTCCATGACGGGCGGTGCCTTTAAGAATTCCAGCAATCTGCTGGGCAGGAAGAGAGAGCTGGACGAGTTAAAGCAGCAGATTAATGATTTGAATAAAACAGCGCTTAGCGCATCAAAGCTTGATGAGGAGCTGAAGCATAGAAGAGATGAACTGAAGCAGCTGATTGATGAATATAATACAAGTCTTCAGCAGGCATATCTGAGGAAGAATACGCTGACCATGAATATAGAACAGGTGTCAGCGAAGCTGTCTGAATCTGCAAATGCTTTTTCTTCCATACAAAAGGAGCTTGCTGAGTTAAACAACCAGATAACAGAGATAAATGGCAACAAGGATCAGCTTTATTCAAGCAATAAGGCACATGAAGAGGCAAAGGTTTCATGTGAGGACAGGATAAAGGATCTGGAGTCTGAAATCGCGACGAAGAAGCAGGATCTTGTTCTCGCAAATGAAAAGGTTTCAGATATGATGCTCGAATTTAATACTGTAAAGCAGAGAGATGACTTCATCCTGGAAAATATAAGGCGTATCAAACAGGACGAAAAGCTGCATCTTACTGAGCTTGAAAGGTATAAAAATCAGGTGCAGGATTCATATCAGGAAATCACTGAACTGAATAACAATATAGCTGCATTGCGCGCGGAGATAGATGCCGGTGCAGCAGACCTGGAAAAATTAAATACAGATATAGAGACATTTACCGAAAACAGGAATCGTATGAATGCCAGCCATAAGGAATTTTTTGACAGGCGTGAGGAGCTTTCAGAAAAAATCTCCGGACTTGAAAAGGCTTCATATAAGCTATCTGGAGCAATAGAGAAAAATACGGAAAAGTCAGACGATCTCACAAATTATATGTGGGAAGAATATGAGATGACATATAGTACGGCTCTGAACCTGAAATCCGATGACGGTATGACGCTTGCGGCTCTAAAAAAGGAAATAACTGCTGCCAAGGGCCGAATTAAGGCGCTCGGAGATGTAAATGTCAATTCGATAGAGGATTACAAGGAGATATCTGAAAGATATGAATTTCTCAAGACCCAGCATGATGATATCGTTGCTGCGGAGAATAATCTGCTCGGAGTCATCCATGAGCTTGAGACTTCCATGAAGGAGCAGTTTGCAGAGAAATTTAAGGACATACAGTTTATGTTTGATAAGGTGTTCAAGGAGCTGTTTGGCGGCGGTCGGGGAAGCCTGGAGCTTGTGGATGATGACGATCTCCTTGAGACCGGCATAAGGATTATCGCTCAGCCACCAGGAAAGAAGCTACAGAATATGATGCAGCTTTCAGGCGGAGAAAAATCGCTTACTGCGATATCGCTCTTATTTGCGATACAGAGCCTAAAGCCGTCACCGTTTTGTCTGCTTGATGAGATCGAGGCCGCGCTTGATGATTCAAACGTAAAGAGATTTGCCAGATATCTGAGCCGACTGACAAAGGATACGCAGTTCATTGTTATATCTCATAGAAAGGGAACAATGGAGGCTGCCGATATCTTATATGGTATCACGATGCAGGAAAAGGGCGTATCGACGCTGGTTTCAGTAAATCTTATCGAAAATGATTTGGATAAATAATGGGAGGTAAATATGGCTGATAAAGAAAATAAAGAGAAGAAGGGCTTTTTCAAGAAACTAAGGGAGGGACTTTCAAAGACCAGAAATAATATCGTTGAAAGCTTTGCCTCGGTTTTTGGCGCTTCGAGGATAGATGATGATTTCTATGAGGAGCTTGAAGAAACCTTTATCATGGCTGATATGGGCTATGAGACTACAGAAAAGGTTATCGAAAATCTGAAGGAGAGAGTTAAGGAAGCACATATCAAGGAGCCTGCGGCATGTAAGGAGCTCATCGTAAATATCATAAGGGATCAGATGATGGTGGATGAGACAGCATATGATTTTGAAAATAAGAAATCGGTCGTGCTTGTAATCGGTGTAAATGGCGTAGGAAAGACCACAACGATAGGAAAAATGGCAGCACAGTATAAAAATGCGGGTAAGCGCGTGCTTATAGCTGCTGCCGATACATTTAGAGCTGCAGCTATAGACCAGCTGAAGACATGGGCTGACAGAGCAGGAGTGGATATGATAGCTCATAATGAGGGCGCCGATCCGGGCGCCGTAGTCTATGATGCGGTGGCTGCTGCCAAGGCGAGAAATACCGATATTTTGCTTATTGATACAGCAGGCAGGCTGCATAACAAAAAGAATCTGATGGATGAGCTGGCAAAGATGAGACGTATCATAAAAAGAGATTTTCCTGAGGCAAATGTAGAGAGTCTGATAGTGTTAGACGGTACAACCGGTCAGAATGCGTTAGAGCAGGCGAGACAGTTCAGTAATGTCACGGAAATAGACGGTATCGTGATAACAAAGCTTGACGGTACGGCAAAGGGCGGCATCGCCATCGCTATCCAGTCAGAGCTCAACGTTCCTGTGAAGTTTATAGGTATCGGCGAGAAAATAAGTGATTTGCAAAGATTTGACCCGTCCGCCTATGTACAGGCATTATTTGCTGATTTTGATGAGGACAGGACAGAGCTTGATATATTAATGGAAGAAAATACCAAAGGAGACGAATAGACCATGTCAGAAGAATTAACGCTGGAAAAGTTTGAAGAGGCTTATGAGATAATCAGAAAAGTAGCAATCGAGACAAAGCTTGTAGAGAGTGATTATTTCAGCAATATAACAGGCAATAAGGTATTTTTAAAGCCCGAGAATATGCAGCTTACAGGGGCATATAAGATAAGGGGCGCTTATTACAAGATAAGCACTCTGTCAGATGAAGAAAGAGAAAAAGGCCTGATAACCGCTTCTGCGGGAAACCATGCGCAGGGCGTTGCTTATGCTGCAAAGGCATATGGAGTGAAGGCAACGATTGTTATGCCAAGCTCCACACCACTTATCAAGGTAAACAGAACCAAATCCTATGGCGCAGATGTAATTCTTTATGGCGATGTGTATGATGAGGCATGTGCATATGCCCTGGAGCTGGCAGAGGACAAGGGATATACATTTATCCATCCTTTTGACGATTTGGATGTGGCAACAGGACAGGGCTCCGTAGCCATGGAGATAATAAAGGAGCTGCCTTTTGTAGATTATATACTGGTGCCTATCGGCGGCGGCGGTCTGGCTACAGGCGTATCCACACTGGCAAAGATGATGAATCCTAACATACAGGTCATAGGTGTAGAGCCTGCCGGAGCAAATTGCATGCAGGTATCTCTGAAAAATGGCAAGGTAACGACACTTTCCGGCGTTGATACTATAGCAGATGGTACAGCCGTAAAGACACCCGGTACAAAGATATTCCCATATATACAGAAAAATCTGGATGATATAATCACGGTAGAGGATGCCGAGCTTATAACCGCTTTCCTTGATATGCTGGAAAATCACAAGATGCTTGTGGAAAATTCCGGACTGCTTACCGTTGCTGCTTTGAAGCATCTGAATGTAAAGGATAAAAAGGTTGTCGCTATCTTAAGCGGAGGAAATATGGATATGATAACCTTTGCTTCTATAGTACAGCATGGTCTGGTTGCCAGAAGCAGGATATTTACAGTTTCCACTCTGCTGCCTGATAAGCCGGGCGCTTTGATGAACATATCAAAGATTATCGCTGAGCTTCAGGGAAATATAATAAAGCTGGAGCATAACCAGTTTGTATCCATAAACAGAAATTCCGCTGTGGAGCTGGTTATTACGATGGAGGCCTTCGGACCGGAGCATAAGCAGCTCATAATGAATGCGTTATCAGAAAATGGATTTAATCCTCATGAGGTAATGACAAAGGGCGGATTATATAACTGATTTGAGGTAGTTTATGATTAAGGTTACTGTAAATAAAGAAAAAACCATATATGCCGATTATGGTGCAAATCTTTTTGAGCTGCTGACAGATAACGGGTTTTCTTTTCCGGGAAGCTGCGGCGGAGCAGGAAGATGCAGCAGGTGTACGGTATATATAGGAAATAAGCCTTATAAAAGCTGTCATTATATAGTAACCACTGATATAGAGATAGAAACAGCCGCCACAATTGATATGGATATACTAAAGGGTAGATCGGGAGATGAATCGCAGCTTCATGATATAGGAGAGCAAGCATATGATACAGGAGAGCATGACAGCTATGGAGTGGCGGTAGATATCGGTACGACTACCATAGCCATGGAGCTTATTTCAGTATCGGAGGATGGCTCATACAGATCCCTTTCTTCATATGGAGTGATGAATCCACAGATAAGATATGGTTCAGATGTCATAGCCAGGATCAAATATGCCGGAGAGTCTTCCGGGCTGAAGGAGATGTCAGAGCTCTTATATGAGGCACTGAGGGCGGGTATCATCAGGATGTGTGACGAGCAGTCGCTGTCATATAAGGATATAGGAAGGATAGCGCTATTTGGAAATACGGCCATGCTTTCTATCGCAGCCGGTGTAACCACAGAAAACCTCGGAGCATATCCGTTTGATCTAAAGGACGAGATATGGCTTAAAGACTTTCGAGCTGACGTCATAGCCGATGAACTCGAGGCTGATATATATATACCTCCGGCAGTTAGTGCATTTGCAGGTGCTGATATAGCAGGAGGAGCCCTGGTTCTGGCTCTCGATAAAAGAGCTGGATATAATATGCTCATCGATCTGGGGACAAATGGTGAAATCATCCTGTCAGGAGGGGAAGCACCCTTGTGTCTTTCTACCGCCTGCGGGCCTGCATTTGAGGAAGCATTTAAGAAGCAGGGTGTATTTGGCTCAAATATCTGTGATATGATAGCATCGCTGATAAAGAACCATCAGATAGACAGATCTGGTGTTATAACCGAAAGATTTTTTGATAATGGCATAAATATGGGCCAGGGCATCATCATAGATATGGATACTGTGAGGAGCTTTCAGCTCGCCAAGGCTGCCATAGCTGCCGGTATAGAGATAGCATGTAAGAAGGCTGGCATAGCTTACGAGGACATAGAGCATGTATATATAGCGGGTGGCTTTGGATTTTATCTGAATCCGGAAAGCGCGATGTATCTGGGCATGTTTCCGAAGGAGTTTGCCCGCAAATATGTCACGGTAGGGAATACAAGCCTAAAGGCTGCCGTAAAAGCCCTTTGTGACAGGGATTTTGATGGCAGAATGAAGAAATTTACAAAGACAGCCATATCGGTTAATCTGGCAAATGAGCCGGAATTTAATGAGACATATATAAGACATATTGATTTTTGACAGATAAATATATACAGAAAGAGAAAAAGATATGGAAATGCTCAGCATAGCAAGTGGAAGCAGCGGAAACTGCTACTACGTAGGCACGGAGAATACACATCTGCTCGTGGATGCGGGTATAAGTGGAAAGAAAATAGAAAATGCCCTAAATGAAATCGATATCAAGGGCAGCGATTTGGATGGTATATTGATTACACATGAGCATATCGACCATGTGAAGGGTCTGGGCGTTATGGCAAGACGTTATGGCATAAAGATATATGCGACGGCTGCCACGATAAATGAGATAAAGGACATGATATGCTTAGGAAAGCTTGATGAAGGACTGTTTCACAGTATAAAGCCTGATGCAGCCTTTGATATAAAGGATATACGTGTGGAGGCGTCTAGCATCTGGCACGATGCCGCCGATCCGGTATGCTACAGTATGGAGTCCTCCGGAAAAAAGATTTCCATAGCCACAGATATGGGAGCCTATGACGATTACATAGTCGAAAAGCTGAAGGATTCGGATGTGATGGTCATAGAGGCCAATCACGATATCAGGATGCTCGAGGCGGGACCCTATCCATATCCGTTAAAGATGCGTATACTCGGAAACAGAGGCCATCTGTCAAATGAGGCTTCAGGGAAGCTCATAAAATCCATATTAAATAATCACATAAGGGCGATACTTTTGGGGCATTTGAGTAAGGAAAATAATATTCCTGAGCTGGCATATGAGACTGTAAAGCTCGAGCTTATGGAAAATGAATATACAAATGATGTAAGAGATTTGGGACTTGAGGTTGCAAAAAGAGATATTCCGGGCAGCCTGATTAGCATAGGTTAGGAGGACAAAATCAAAATGAACAAGACAATTATAACGGTAGTAGGTAAGGATTCAGTTGGTATCATAGCAAAGGTATGTGTGTATCTGGCAAATAACCAGATAAATATCCTTGATATCTCACAGACCATAGTAAATGGATATTTCAATATGATGATGGTGGTTGATACCGAAAAGTCTTCAAAGAATACAGAACTTATCTCTTCTGAATTAAAGCAGATAGGCGAGGAAATCGGTGTGCAGATCAAGGCACAGCATGAAGAAATTTTTGATATGATGCACAGAATTTAACGAGTGGTACATTTAAGCAGCAAATTAGTATATAAGAATCGAGGAAGCTTTTATGATTAGCATAAATGAAGTATTAGAGACAAATGCCATGATAAATGACATGAATCTGGATGTAAGAACCATTACCATGGGTATCAGTCTGCTGGATTGCGTGGGTGCTGACCTGGACGATACGTGCCGTAAGATATACAGCAGGATAACCGAAAGCGCAAAGGATCTGGTGCAGACAGGAAAGGATATATCAAAGAAGTACGGTATACCAATCGTAAATAAACGCATATCCGTCACACCTATTGCTTTGGTGGGAAATTCCGTATGTAAGACCACAAAGGATTTTGTCGCTATAGCAAAAACCCTGGATGATGCCGCAAATACGGTTGGAGTAAATTTCATAGGCGGATATTCGGCGCTTGTCGCAAAGAGTATGACGAGAGCTGACGAGCTGCTCATACGCTCGATACCGGAGGCACTGGCTGTGACAGATAAGGTGTGCAGCTCTGTAAATGTCGGCTCCACAAAGACAGGTATAAATATGGATGCTGTAAGACTCATAGGCGAGGTCATAAAGGAGACGGCAGAGCTGACAGCGGAAAATGATTCTATCGGATGCGCGAAATTTGTCGTATTTTGTAACGCGCCTGATGATAATCCGTTTATGGCTGGAGCATTTCATGGTGTGACAGAGGGCGACAGGGTCATAAATGTAGGAGTAAGCGGTCCGGGTGTTGTAAAATCCGCCATAAGCAAGGTAAGGGGCGAAAGCTTTGAGGTACTTTGCGAAACAATAAAAAAGACGGCGTTTAAGGTAACGCGTGTAGGACAGCTGGTGGCAAAGGAGGCCTCAGACAGGCTTAATGTGCCTTTTGGTATAGTTGATCTGTCGCTTGCACCTACTCCGGCTATCGGAGACAGCGTGGGAGAGATACTCGAGGAAATAGGCCTGGAATACGCCGGCGCACCGGGAACGACAGCGGCTCTGGCATTATTAAATGACCAGGTCAAGAAGGGCGGAGTTATGGCATCTTCATATGTAGGCGGACTGAGCGGAGCCTTTATACCTGTAAGTGAGGACCAGAGAATGATAGATGCGGTTTCAGCCGGAGCGCTGACGCTTGAAAAACTCGAAGCCATGACCTGTGTATGCTCTGTAGGACTTGATATGATAGCCATACCGGGAGATACAAAGGCCACAACCATATCCGGTATCATAGCTGATGAAATGGCTCTGGGTATGGTTAATCAAAAGACTACAGCCGTAAGACTTATCCCAGTGATAGGAAAGGGTGTGGGAGATAAGGCAGAATTTGGCGGTCTCCTTGGATATGCGCCTATTATGCCTGTAAATGGATTTTCCTGTGATGCTTTCATAAGCAGGAAGGGCAGGATCCCGGCACCTATACACAGCTTCAAGAATTAGGAAATAAATTATATGAATATTGAAAGCAGAGCTTTGGCTCTACCTGACAGAGTCCTTATGAATGTAGAAAAGCCTGCCCGTTATATAGGCGGGGAATATAACAGCGTTATAAAGGATAAAAATAATATAGATATAAGATTTTGTATGTGTTTTCCTGATGTATATGAGATAGGTATGTCGCATCTCGGGATACAGATATTATATGAATTATTTAATAAAAGAGAGGATTGCTGGTGCGAGAGAGTATATTCACCATGGCCTGACCTGGATGCCGTCATGCGCAAAGAGCAGATTCCTCTCTTTGCTTTGGAATCTCAGGATCCGATAAAGGATTTTGATTTTCTGGGTATTAC